>BNJT01001889.1_pt1 | contig 293629 bp, 341 predicted proteins | sample 8540491 | NCBI WGS metagenome assembly BNJT01 (sample SAMD00202455, study PRJDB9452) | human saliva metagenome | host: Homo sapiens | reverse complement strand
TTGACGTTGGGTTGCTTGAAGAAATTGCGACATCCAACCTCATCGGAACACCACACCTTGAGGATACGGAAAAATTCAAAATCGTTAAAGACATTTTGGAGAAGGAGTCAGATGAAACGTTCCTAATCGTCGTCAATACGCCAGAAGTTGCGATTCAATTATCGAAAGCTTTGGGTGTAGCCTCCTTAACCAAAGCACAGATGCGAAACGAATTGGACTACCAGGACGTTATCGATGAGTTGTACACAAAACAAAATATCGTCATTGTGCCGCAACACATGATCAAATCATCGCTCGATTTGGTGCAGGCAAATCGCCTTATTCAATACCAGCTAAACACTGAAATCTCGGACATCATCCAAACCCAAAACCGTATCAATCGGATTGGACAAACTCGAGAAACAAAAGCCTACTACATCGCTACAGACGTACTTCAAGAAAACATTATTGAAATGTTCCTCGAAACCTATCGTAACATCAAAGTAGCACACAAGGGTATTGTTGAGCTGTTTGTGGACCTCGACCAACAAATTGATGTCGTATCTGATTATCTTGCGACTGCCTTGACACAGAGTACAGTAAACGAAGGTAATGATGAAACACATCCCGTAACCACTCAAATGGCATTCATTGCTGGTGACTCACATGAGACGTTCGAGGTCGAACAGGATGTGTTCGAACAAATGAACAACGGTCAAATCATCTGGTACGGGGACAAGCTTTTGGTAAAATTACCTAGTGGAGAAACCGGAATTTTAGGTACTACACGAAAAGAAACAACCACACCGACACTTGTTCAACTAGTGACAGAATAGAAAGGACGTTATGTTACAAATTTCAGCTATTGAAAACCCAGTAATCCATATTGTAGGTGCTGGTGGTACGGGTGGGTTTACTTTCACAAACCTAACCCGACTTCTAGCAGGAACAAATGTTCCAATCCACCTCTATGACGGTGATATTGTGGAGCCGAAAAATCTAAAACGCCAACAATTTTCTCAAACTGATGTCGGTGTGAACAAAGCGGCCGCGCTTATGGAAAACGCCACAAACACCATTTTGAGCGTATCGCCTGTCACTAGCCATCCTTATTACATCACAGATGTGGATGACTTCGTTGCAGATATACTTGTAGAGACAGGTGACGGCACACCAATCATCATTTCTGCTGTTGATAACGTTTCTACTCGAAAATTAATCAACAAAGCATTGAATGAACTTCCGTCGTATGTAGCCATTGATTCGGGAAATAACAATCAAGGGGGCCAAGTTGTTTGGACTGCTAGTGAGCTTGTATCAGACAAGAAAAACCCGTTTGACACAGGTATTCGAACGCAGCTTGCCAATATGCTGGAGGTGTACCCCGAACTGAACGGTATTGAGGACCATAACCCCGGAATCACACGTTCATGTGATGAGGTTGTTGAGAGTGAGCCTCAAGCGATGATGGCGAACTCACGAAATGCGGATATCATCTCCAACATCGTCATGTCATTACTCACAGGCAAAGAACTGGCGGGAAATGTATATGAGAGCAATCTAGAAGATTTCACCACGAAAGTTCGCACAATCCCGGCATAAATGATATAATAAAGAAAGGATACAAATGAATCCATTTCAACAATATATCCAATCGATTCCTCAAACACACAATGAGTCGAAACGATGGAAATTGACAAAAAATGGTATTTTGGAGGACGATCAACCAATTGATTTCTCCAAATATCAAAACATTTTCAAAGTGGTGGCAGGCTATTTCAAAGAGTGGCAAAAAATGGCAAACCTGGAGGCTCAAGTTCTTGTTGTCACAACCGATGATTACGAACAGTATTACAAAGCCTTCCCAACATTGCCATCCAATGAAGACTTGCAAATTGTTGTGTTGCCACAACAAAACACGTGGTCAAACACTATCATCGAGGATGCCTATTGGCACCGAACTGTAAAGAATCCACCAATTATGAGAATCCACTCACACCATATTCTCGATGCTTACCAATCACAAACCGACTATGAAGGTTTGAATTCGGGTACGTTAGAGGTGGTTTTCGGCCATGTCAACACAGACATCATCGATGTTGCTTATTGGTTAACTCAATTTTCTGACCCGACAGCGAAAGAGTCAGTCTATAAAACACAATTTTCGCTATAATTGAAAGGAACCTATCATGGAAAAATATTTTAACTTTAACAACGAAGAATACATCTTACCAATCGACGTAGCAGAAGGCGGGCAAGTGACCCTACAAGTAAACGGTCAAGAAATGCAATTTGATTCAGTACAACAACTGGCCGAAAATTATGCAACAGCGCGTAGCGTCGCAACAGAAAATTTGAAAAACTGGACACTTGTTGAAGACGGCGACACATTCTCATTCGTCTTGCGTGCAGCGACAGCGGGAAACGATTTTTTCCAGGCTGAAGAAGTAGAGGAATACCCAGCTATTTATGTCATTCGTTGGGGAGAAGATGACGACGATGAAGAATATGATGACTACGATGAAGATGATTACGTATCCTATTACGATTTGGCGTCAGATGTCCAACAAACCTTACAATTCATGTATCCAGGTGTAGATGAAGACGGTTTGACCACACGTCTACAAGAAGATGATACCTTGTTGGAGCATGCTGAAGCCTTAGCCGCTAATTTCGCAAGCCGCAGGAAATGGTAACTTTGCTTTGGGTATTGGGTTAGCTACACTTGTGCGTGACATTTCAGACGGTGTGATTCCGGAAAATCATAACGCAGAAGCATCTCGACAACTTGAAATGGCAGCGGTAGCGCGACGTGACGCCTTTCCAATGATTACATTAAACGTGACTACTCGAATGGGCGAAAGCATTCAGCGTAGTGTCACAGAGCCAATCCGTCCAACCGAACTCGTGACTAAAGTTGCCGGAAAATATGTAATTGTAACACGATAAACAAAAAGCCCCAACAGGGGCTTTTTTATTATTAATGTTGAAGGAAAGAGCCGTCTTCTTGCAGATTAAACAACTCATTGATGAGGGCGATATTATCCTCATCAGAATAAGGGCGTTGAACGATTGGGTTGTCGACCCTATATTGTTCTGCACCGTATGCAAATTCACGACTGGAATCAACAATGAGAGAGCGACCGACCCCTTCAGAAGCTGTCGCTAGAAACTGACGCTGAGCGTCATTCAACTCGTTATATGCTTCTTGTGTTGGATTCATTGGCCCGTCATGAGTGGTGACAACTGTTGGAAGATTGATATCATAATCATCCAAATCGGTGCTGGTTTTGAGACCCCGAAATACGGAAGCGTCTCAATGACTTCTTGTGATGTCAAAACCTCACCGTTTCGTTGTTCTGTCGCTGTTAATGCGGTAGCAACATCATCAGCCTCACGACCCCAAGATTTAAACTCGGAACTCATGAGGTCTTGATATGCTTGCTCTGGTAGCGCATCAAGAGCTTCGGCAGTCACGAACTGAAATTGACCTTCAACACCATAAAGCTGGTTCATGATGCCTTCGGCAATCACATCCAAATCGTATTCGATATCCCAAGTATCTTGTACTTGAGTGTCGACCCAATCTAACAATAAGGGGGAGTTGTTCAGACGTTCTACAACCCGCTCAACGGCTTGTTCGTGGTTGAGTAAATGCTCAACAGTAGTCCACGTCATAGTACACCTCCTTACAGTTGGATGCCGAGGTCCATTGAGTTAATGATATCATCGATATTGATATCCTCATACGCCTCTTGCGTTTCATCGATACTCTCTTGAGACGCTTCGAAAGAACTCATAACATTGTCAATAATGTTTTGTTGTTCGTCAACAGGCATTTGGGTAAACTCTTCTTTTTGGGTCATACCATACGCCTCTTGTAGTTTTGCCATTTCAAACTGGAAGGCTTCTGCACGACGAAAGAGTTCGTCCATACGAGAAAGGCGCGCCTCCGCTTGGGCATTATAATCAATCGCCATAATCATAGCTCCTTTAACTTACTTTCTAGATTTCTACTAATAGTATATCATAAAGTAAAAAAAGTTGCATGAAAATGAAATTGAAAGGAAGGTGAGTTCCATCACCTATCAAATTTTAACTACCGGGTCAAAAGGAAATGCCATCCTGATCGACAATATCCTGATTGACGCCGGATTGACGACAAAGAAATTAAAAACCTTAGTATCATTTGATGATATTGAACACGTATTTGTATCCCACAAACACTCAGACCATTTTGACAAACCACTCATTAGAGCCTTTATCACTAATGGAACGCAAGTTTACTTGCCCGAAGGTGTGCGAGAAAAATTAGATGAAGAAGGTAAACTGGATTGGAGAGAGTATGACAATGTGCACGCCATTCCGGATAATTGTGAGTTCGAATGTGGAGACTACCATGTTACCGCTGTTCCACAAAAGCACTGGGATATTGTCAACTATGCTTATGTTTTAACTAAAGGAGATGAACGGTATTTGTATTCAACTGATTTGGATACATTGGAGCCGTCAGACCTCGGTGAAGGTCTATATGGTCTCGGAAAGTTCGACATCATATTTCTAGAAGGAAACTATGATGAAGAATGGTTGCGAGAATATATTGTATCTGGTGTCAGTCTACTGGATGACGGTTTTGATTTCGAGACATTGACCTCAGATGAATTGAATAAATGGGTAAGAAAAAATTATCCACTCATCCCTCGTGACATGGCAGGAGGTTTGTTCCGTGCGGTGCAAAATATGCGCCACTTATCGAAACAGCAAGCCCGAGCCTATGTGCGAGACCATCTTAAACCGGGTGGTAAATATTACGAAATTCACCGATCAAGTATGTTTTATGAGCGCCCGAGCGATTGGGAAGCTCCGCTAGGCGAGGACTGGTAAGTCCTCTAGAAAGGACACCATGTCAAATTATCAAGTAGCCGCGGCCACTTGGACCGCTATTGAACAAGAAGTGAATCGGTTGTTACCATCAATCGAAAACAACGCTGAACTGACACCTGATGATGTCAAAGAAGTGAAACGACTCGTAGCTCTTGTAGAAAATTCAATCAAAACCTACAACAAAGAGTTGACATCTGCGTATAACCAATACAAAAAATTGTTAAACGATAAGTTGGCTGAAATCGGATACCCAACTATCGGAGCATACATTGTTCGAAAACGCAACGAACAACAGGCACAAGTATCAGCTCGGCTAAACGAAAAAGTAGACACATTTACGAAGATTGTAGAGGAAGCTTTGTCGAAAACGGCGTTAGTAAAGGACGCTTTATTTGCTCCGTTAATTGCACGCCAAATGATGGCTCTGTTTCCGAAAATTAATTCGGGAGCCGTTGATAAATCTATCTCCGATTGGGAACCAATCAAAAAAATCGTAAACGAGTTGGTTGCAGACGCAGACACAGTCATGCATCCCTTATATGTGCAAATGCCACTTACGACGAATGTCGCAAAAACTTTCGGGCAATATTTCACAACAGGGGATAGAACGTTATTGCAACATTTACCTGAGCAACTCAAAGCTGACCAAGAGTGGCTATTGGAGCGAAACATCGCCCAACAACTGACGTCGGAGGATGCTTTGTTTGATATGATGAGAAGCATCATTGATGAACGAACACCGGAAACGCTCCAACAAGTGCGACAATTGATTTCCATTTGGGACCGTCGCGAAATGTTTAATTAAGAAAGGAATAAACACATGTCAAACGTATTTAGCGCATCATTTGATGAACTACTAGCTCAAGCAGGAGTACCAACTTCCGCAGTATCTCAAACAACAGAAACGCAAACAACAGAACAAACATCTGTTGAAGCAACTGCACAACCGCAAGTTCAACCAGCGACACAACCAACAGCTCAACACAATGTGCAACCACCGACCCAAGTACCTAGTTTCGACGATTTGTTAACTCAAGCAGGAATTACAACACAGCCGGCAGACGCTACAGCAGAAGAAACAGAAACAACCGACGTCACTGAAGCATATCGCGTAGACACTGATGTATTTGGGGACAATGACGCACCAGCAACCGCTGCGACCGCACCGACCGCAGCAACCAATCAAACCACTGCACCTAATGCGACAACATCCTTCGATGATTTATTAGCACAAGCGGGGACTGTAGAGATCAAAGCTGAGGAAGAAGCTAAGGCTAAAGCTGAGGAAGAAGCTAAGGCTAAAGCTGAGGAAGAAGCTAAGGCTAAAGCTGAGGAAGAAGCTAAGGCTAAAGCTGAGGAAGAAGCTAAGGCTAAAGCTGAGGAAGAAGCTAAGGCTAAAGCTGAGGAAGAAGCTAAGGCTAAAGCTGAGGAAGAAGCTAAGGCTAAAGCTGAGGAAGAAGCTAAGGCTAAAGCTGAGGAAGAAGCTAAGGCTAAAGCTAAGGCTAAAGCTGAGGAAGAAGCTAAGGCTAAAGCTGAGGAAGAAGCTAAGGCTAAAGCTGAGGAAGAAGCTAAGGCTAAAGCTGAGGAAGAAGCTAAGGCTAAAGCTGAGGAAGAAGCTAAGGCTAAAGCTGAGGAAGAAGCTAAGGCTAAAGAAACAAAACCAAAGGCGAAAACAAAAGCGAAGAAGGTTCAAGCAAACGAACCTGTTACTGATGACAGTCTTCTTGATGTGGAAACTGTTGCAGAAATCAAAGCAGAAATTCGTCAAGTTGTCCGCGACGCTGTACGTAACAGTTTTAAAGAAGCTATCGCTGATTTAGCGAATGCGTTTAAATAATTCGAAGGCCCGAAAGGGCCTTTAATTGTTTAGAATATATGATTGACAATTGATGGAATTTTTGGTAAAAGTAAGTAAGCTCAAAAAGTACACCTTAAATGATACTATATTCTAATTGAGCGCACAAATGAATACAAGGAGGTATTGCTTCATGCAATACAATGAAGAACAACAGGCGCTGATTGACGCACCCATTGATGAAATCGTCATAGGGGCATCAGCTGCGGGGTCTGGAAAATCAACGACATTGGTTGGTCGTGCTCAAAAAATTTTAAAAAGTTATCCATCGGGTAACGTAATGTTGATTTCATTTACACGCAACGCAGCCGAAGAATTGCGAGAGAAATTGTCAACCACATTGACGGACGATGAAATGAAACGCGTTATTACCGGGACATACCACTCTATCATGAGCCGCTTCATCCGAGCGAAAGCTATCGAAGTTGGGTTAAATCCAAACTTTTCCATCGTTGATGAATCATCCACAAAAGTCCTCTACAGACGTTTGTTGGAAAACGCTCATGAGTATACCGAGTTATTTAGAAAATGGATGTTGAAACAAGAGGACTATGATGAAGGTAAAGCCTTAGGCAAAACCGAATACGGTCGTATCGCAGGAACCCTCAGCCTGTTGGTCAACAATGCACACCCAACAAACTTATTAGACGGAAATTTCAGCGAAGACGTATATGCCCGATTGCGAAATCAGGATTTTAACTTTGCTCAATTGAACCGAAAAGAATCTCGGGCTGTTGTCGACGCACTGTACCACGTGTTCAACGAGTCCATCCAACACTCCCGAGAGACCAATGTTATTACTTATGATATGATTTTGTTCGTCAGCTACCTAATGGCACAAGATGGATTGCTGGATACATTCAAACAAACCATCATCCATACAATCGTAGATGAGTTCCAAGACTCGAACTACCTACAAGATGCCTGGGTGAGAGCTATCGCGGGAACTCGACTAACCCTAATTGGGGATGTGGACCAATCGATCTATTCATTCCGTGGTGGTCGGCCAGAAATCATGGACAACTACACAAAAGAACACAAAGTCTACAACTTGTCAACAAACTATCGCAGTTTGCAAGAAATCCTAGACATTGGCAACAAGGTTATTGCTACAAACACCGAAGGGGCCTCAAGTCGAAAACCGATGAAGGCGTATCGCACAACCGAGGGGTTGAGAGCGATAAAGTGGTATAATACGGCAGACGATAGTCAGGAAGCTGAGCATATTCTGAACACAATCAACACGCTCCATGACCATGGGGGAATTGCCTATGAAGATATGGCCATCCTTATTCGGTCACGCGCAGCCCTGCCGATTTTGAAACAAAAATTATCAGCTGCTCAAATCCCACTGAATGACACGACGAAGTTTGCGGATTTCATGAAATCCGAAGTCATGGTTGACATGATGAACTTCTTGAAAATCATGACTAACCCAAAAGACATTTACGCCTTCATGGCCACACTAGACCGACCTAAACGAGGTATTGGTGCAGTAGCTCTCAAGAAGTTGGAAGGTAACGCGGCAAAGCACGACCAATCGTTGGTTGAATATATTTTATCAGATAATATTGATGAATTGACGCCAGCTTTGAAGAAAAAGGTTCAGGCCTATAGTGTAGTTTACAATGAGCTTATTAGCCATAATAAAGATATGAATCTGCAACAAGCTGTTGAGTTCCTACTAGAAAGAACTGGATACCTGAACTGGATTGAAGGTTTAAAGGACAAACAACGATATCTGGGACATGTTGAAATGTTACATCAAGTCGTTAGCGAATATATGTCAAAATATGACGAAGAACAGGGTGACCAAGAGTACACGCTATTCGACATCGCAACGAACTTCACGTTTGATATGACATCAAGCGTCAAGGAAGAATATCCAGAAGGCGTGACAATTGCGACAATTCACGGGTCAAAGGTCTAGAGTGGAAAGTAGTCTTCATGGTTGGTATCGAAAATGGAGTATTCCCTATGCGTAACAATCCAGCAGAGTTGCAAGATGAACGACGTCTCATGTACGTCGCAACCACACGCGCAAAAGATATTCTACTATACTATACAACCAATCGACGAGTGGCTGTACAACGACCGGAATTGGAACCGTCAGAATTAATGTTGGAAACCGGACTATCATGCACACACATTTAAAGAGCGCAAGCTCTTTTTAATTACGCAATTTCCGAACATTAACAAAACCCAAAAAGGGTCAAAGTTTGTGAATTGGACGATTTTGGATTAAAATTTGGATTTTTTGAAAGCGGTAACAAAACCCGCTATGAAGCGATTTTGGATTATTTGAACATCAAAGCACCGACTTCACAAAAAAAATTTTTTCTGACCACATTAAAAAATTTTTCTTACTTTTTTTCTAAAAAAGTTAAGTTAGAGTAGAAAGCCAGTCATAGCAAGGTTTGTAAGCGCTGACATCTAATCCAAATTGGAATCCAATTTTCTCCAAATCTCTCCAATTAGCCCAAAAAGAGGGATTTTTGTTCGAAATAAATCATATTTTAAGCCTTGAACACCCTCTTTGGGGTCATTGTTCGGGACATCCCGAACGTTACCACCAAAAATAGTTACAAAACCAATCGAATGTTCGAGATTTCCGAACAATCATCTCAAATCACAAAATCAAAACAAACTGTGATATAATCATAGTGATAGGTACAAGAGAACCCTATTAGAAAGGAAATAATCGTGATTACTTTAGAAAATTTTGGTCACAAGAAGCTAAACGGCCTACAATATAAGGGGATCGTAAATGTAGCAGGAACTGACCAATTCGTCAAACTAGATGAACTCAACCCCGCAATCGGTGGTGAGTGGGAAAACAAATTTGACTATCAGTATTCTTCAGTATCGGAAAGTATTGCATCATGTGTCACACGACACCTGACAACAGCACAGCGCCATGCAGACTATACCTTTGATACATTCACCCACAAAGGAAACCTTGTTAGTGGGACTCGCTCAGACGTATTCTTAAAAGACGGCGAAGTAGAACGAGTTCTTTCTATTAGCAACAACGGTGCAGTTGAATCAAATGTAGCCATCACTATCGAGGAATATGCAGAGACGGTTGTCGATAGACCACAAAACGAACGATTTGAGACATTGGTTAACTTATTGGTAGAGAACCGAGTGTCCGAAGAAACTGCAAGGCAATTTTTACTAGAACAAGCGTCCCTTGACATCCTATTGGGTAATATGGATCGGTTAAATAACCCATCTAACTTCATTGTGGCCTATGATGTCAACACTGATACATCAACGCCAATCAACATGGATTATGGTCGCTGTTTACAAATACCGTATTGGACAGAGCGCTTCGAGTCAATGTATGACTTCAACACTGAGGATGTTGAAGATGACAAAAATGATTTTGCAGAAGACATCATGCGGAATAATGACGCCATTATCAATGATTACAACTTCGATAAGAGTTTGCGGGTCTTGGAAGCTTTCGGCGCTGAACCACTACAAATCGACATCGAGGCTGTAAAAAATGATTTGTCTAACCTCAAAGAGCAATTTGTTGGATTACCGTTTGAGAAATTTGCGAAAATGAAGTGTGAAGTACTGGATAAAGTCCTTGAGACGGCGCTTGACAAGGGACTACTTGTTGACACCGCAACACAACTCACCAGAGAAGAACTCGAAATTGAAACAGAAACGGAAGAGCGTATGACAATCAAATTTGATGAGAACCATATGACGTTCCTTATTTCAGGGGAACCGATTATGAGTATCACAGTAAATGACAAAACATTGACCGACATGGAAGTTTATAACGAATTCGCCGCAGAAATCGTACTCCCTCAAGAAAAACGTTACTATGCGGGTCTAGAACGACAACTCCAACATTATATGGATACGAAGGACGACCTCCCTCATATGATTGAAACCATCAAAAAAGATGGTTTCGCCACACCAATCCATTACAACTTGGAGTTGGAAATTGAACAATCCATGATTCAATAGAAAGGGAGCATATGGAACAAGAACAATTCAACAACCTGAAAACAAATGTAAAGACGGCTCTCAGGGATTATGCCACTCGTATGAAAATCAAACGCGTACCGCAATTCGAAAAGAAGCAAGTGTTGAAATTCACCAAATCAGGCCAATACCGACTCGATGTTCGAACCCCTGACGGCGGACTCCGTATCGACAAGGACTACACAGCGCCAGGAATGCGGGTGAAAGAACTAAATCCAAATGGACATTATCGTATCGCGATCATGAACGACGTATTCACTTTTGAAAACGCAGAATTGATGAAGTTGTGGCTAATTCGACGTGCAGATACAGCAATGTATTGCAACGCCGAATTTGCAGCTGTGCTATATGAGGTGTTCTCACGCCTCGAGAAGGGTAGTAGCCGATGAAACAGAAACAGTTATTCTGGGATATCGAGTCTTATGATAACTTCTTCTGTGTGGGCTTGTATGATGACGATAACGTTTTAGAAATGCATTATTTGGTTGAAAAGGCAGAAGATGCATTAGCAGTAAAACGAGCATGTGAAGACTCGGGTCTAAAACATAAGCTCTATAATATTGCTCATGACGCAACACGTCTTTTGTGGCATTTCAAACGACACATTCCGAGCATGGGTAGCGACTCGTTGCTGTCTCGATTTTTGGGAACGCAAGAAGAAGCTGTCAAACCCAAAGAAGGTTGGTATTATTCATACAACGGTTTGTCATATGATATTCAAATGATGAACTATTTTGAACGAACAGTTGTCGCAGGGCGAACCCAAACAACGCCCGCGAAATTACGGCAGTTCTCAGATAGCCTTATTGATGACACCGCCCATCGAATTCCGACGCTTCCGTATGAACAATACGCCAATCAAGTCGACGGCGGATACTTGAACGAATCCATGATTGAGCGCGGTCGCATTATGATAGGTTTGAAAACCCTTGTCGGAATGCTTGGAGGCTCTATCATTGAAAGCGAGTCCAATAAGTCGGGACACTCGAACGATATCTATGCGGACACTCTATATAACATCAACGATATCACAGAATTTCGAGATGTCGTATATAGAGGTACCAAGCTAGAAATCACCGAAAAAAATCCGACGAGCACTTCTTGAAAAAAATATGGAGACCGATTGGAGCGAAATGGTGTGACCGTCAATTCATCATCTGCCAAATTTGTAGAAAATATCATCGCACCCGATAAACCAATTGATGACTATCCAACCTGTCACTTCATGTATCCAGCGCCTCACATCGCGAAAGAGCGTGGTATGGAGCAGTTTGACATTTTAGAATATGCCAAAGATTGGTATATGAAAAAAATGTATACAACGTGGTAGTAAAAAAATAATCCCAAGGCCGCTCGAGCTCACTTGGCGAAGTTCATGTCTATCTATAACTTCTATGATGCGTTCAGAGGGAAGAACTGGAATACATCAACCAACCATTTCCTGCAACACGGAATTGTACCACATGAGAAATCAGAACGACGTGAACTGTTGGACACGTTTGGAACCTATCTACCACTAATCGATGCAAACGGTACAGATTCATACACACACGTAAACTTCTCATCAGGAGGAATCCATGGTGCTGAAATTTTCGTTGAACAGTTGATGAAGGACCGTGCAAAAATTAAGGAGCTAAAAGAGAAATATAAATATGTCTCACTCATTCCGAAAAAAGAAGTGAGTCAAAAACTATATAACTTGATTAAAGTTCAGTCACGAACAGTGGTTGAAGGTTATCCGGCCCATTTAATGCATGAGATTCCGTACTTCTTCCATCAGACAGAAGAATGTGATGAAATCATTGACCCCGAAGAGTTCACACCGTTTTGTTACGATAAAAAATCAAAAAGTGAAAAACTTTTGGAACGTTACCGCTACACGTCCGCGGGTCAAAGCGTTCACCAAGACTTCGCGGGTTACTACCCGATGCTTTTGATCAACATGGGAGTCTTCTATGACGGTCATGGGAAAGATATTTATCGTGAAATTTATGAACATCGTATTGCTATCAAATCGAAGCTGAAGACAATCAAATTCCAATCACGTGAATGGATTGAGACCAACATCATGCAGGAAGGTTACAAATTGATTTTGAACTCCGCATCTGGTGTGTTGGACGGGGGATTTGATACGAAAGTGCGCGCCAACAACAAAGCTGTATCAATGCGTATTATCGGACAATTGATGACCTGGATTATTGCTCAAGCCTTAGCCATCCACGGCGCTCGTGTACCGTCATCAAACACAGACGGTATTTATGTGTTCAATATCGACGAAGAGCTGAATAAGCAGATTGTGGACCGAGAGTTGGAAAAACTTTTGGTAGAAATCGACCCAGAGCCATGTTTCTTGATTTCCAAAGACACGAACAACCGTGCCGAAATTGACCAAGAAAAAGGAGAAGTATTATCAGCTCGTGGAGGAACCTTAACATCACACGGTGGACCAGTTGTTGATAAACGATTGACGCACCCGGCATTGGTGGACGCAGTACTTGTCAAATATCTTCAGAACGATGACATCGTAAATAAGCCGATTGATAAAGACCTTATCCGAAAAGCTCTGAAAGAATATCGTTCGGAAGTAGACCTGTTCACATTTATCAAATGACTGCTTGGGTGATGCGCCCAACAAGTGGATCAATCTTCATTGATTCCAAGGATAATGTACATCCAGGAACCATCCGTACGTGGTTAACAAACGATGGAGTGACATTGAAGCGCTATGCGACTGCTAAACGCAAACCAAGCATGAACTATGATGAGATGATTGAAACCTTACCAGACAACTCACCAGTCGGGGATCCAAGCGTGGTATCCCGACTAGGACGCCTAAACGTTTTAGATAAATTCTCTGACGCCATTCGCGTCGGAGACTATCGAAATCTAGATGGTTATAAGAAGCCAAACGATGAGCGGGATAAAACGTCTGTATCCATACTTGGCGAACAAAAGATATCCAACTTATCTGAAACAGCGCGTGTGTTTATGGACAATACCTCATTATATGAAAAATCGGAAGATGAACTACAAGCAATCGAAAATCAACTCAACACAGAAGAGTACGTAGACATGATTGCAAACTTTGCCAATGTTTGGCGTAACGAACTGCAACCGTCCTAGGTTGCAGTTTTTGCTTGACAAAGTCAAAACTGGGTGATATACTAGTGATATCAACAATCAGATATGACAAAAAATAAAGTTGAAAAAAAACTTTAAAAACTCAAATTTTCCCTTGACAGTATATATCATTAGTGATATAATGGTGATACCAAAAGGTTGAGATACGTGACGAACATCTTGTAAAATGAGTCTAACTAAGATTATCTACCTAATTTTAAAAAGCTAATTCAAAACAAACAAAGAAAGGCAGTCAGACGCCGCGGGTAGAAGCAACACACAATTGTGTGGTCTGACGAGGACATCATATGTCAACATTTACTTATACTGCACCTGTATCTATCTTCCCAAGCTCAAAACTTGATGGTTCACCATCTCGTCGTTTGGTACTTTCAGTCAAACCTGAAGAATTGGCAAACGTACCAGCGGAATTGTTCGCGGTGAAGGTTAGTCAGTCTAAGAACCCGCAAAAGACAGGAACACTACGTTTCAAATATTTCGCATTTAAAGCGAATGATACTGCACAATGGTCTGACCAAGCGTCTACAAACTTCAACGTAGCGACACCAGTAGAAGAAATCAAAGCGGCAGTAGTAGCAGTTATCGGAGCTAATCCGACAGCTACAGTACAATTTACAGTAAACATGCCAGGTAAGTTTGCGAACATCGAAACAGCAGACGGACGTTATTCATTGTTTGACTTCAATGAAAATCCAGATGGAAACCTTGGCTACTATCTTAAAGGAGGTACGGTTGTAACAGTTACGTTCACTGAGTCTGAACACCAAGGTAACTCATACTACCGTTTGAAACTTGAAGCACGCGACAAATCTCCAGAAGAATTGTTCGTGCGTGGCGGACGTGGTAAAATCTTCGGACAAGAAGACGGTATTGGTGAAACTACTGGTTCTACCGATACGGGAGCGACCGAAGAAGCAGCTGCATCAATCTGGTAAGAGGTGATGCATGGCACGCCGTGTCCTCATCTTGACAAGGGATCTCGGAATTTCCGATATCCCTTTGTTGAGATATATGCAACAAACACCGGAACAAACAGTGTTTCGGTTAACAAATGACCAGGAGAGGTATGAATTTGTAGTCCAATTGACGAACGATATTGGTAACGCAAATGGCTTCAAAGATTATACCACCAATGGTATGACGGGGCTGACCCCATCAACTTATTATGCAAAATTATGCAAGAATGATCCCGTAATTCCCGCCTTTTATATGGCGACCTTGTCAGATGGCAAATTCACCAAAATCGAACGTGTAACTTCAAAAGGTTTGACGGATTTGACTCGGGGTCGAATGGAGGAATCTTTGAATTGATAACCCATGTCAAAGAAAATCTAAAACAATTGACTCGACGGCTCAACAAAGGGGACATCGAGGGTTGCATGAGACTGATTGGAAACTGCGATACAGCGCCAACATTCATCCAAGCCATGTGTATGGATTTGCAGGAAGAGTGTGTGGAGGCGTTGGTAGATATGGTGGAACATCCGGAAGATAAAGAGAATACCATACATTATCTAACGACACAAATCGCACGCTACGAAACAGGTCTCAAGGACGAACAAAAGAAGTATCACCGATTCATGTTCCACGAACCCGACCACAGTATTTTTACACGATTGGGTCGAGTGAAAGCTGAATATGAACCGCGGATCATGCTTAAAAATTTGCAATATCTAGACATGAAAGCTGCAATCGACTCGTACATGACTGGCTATAAGCGAGACAGACATGAATTACATCAATGGTTGCGACAAGTCATTCAAACGAATTAGAAACCAAAAAGGTTTCTAATTCGTTTTGTTGAGAAAGGAAAATAATGATCACGAGAGAATCGAACCCGAATGATACGATTGTCTATTCTAAAAACAATTGTGTCAAATGTAAACAGACAAAAGTGCTCCTCGAACGAGAAAACATCCCGTTCTTGGAAGTGAACATCGAAACAAGTGGGGACATGGACGGATATATTGACATGCTCAAGGCCGGTCAAGATAAGTTATCCATGCCAGTAGTATACCCAGCAGTAGGAGACGCTTGGTCGGATTTCGCCCCGACAAGATTAAACAACTCGGGAAGGACCTGCAAAATGGACGTTAACTATTTATACGTCAACCAATATGACGGCGAATTGAATGCGGTCACCCCAATCACTTTCCGTGAAGGGGTTGTTCAGATGATTGTCGATATGACACTCGTTGCCGAGAAAGAACTCTTGAGCAGGGACGAACTGGACACCTTGGCGGATATGTCAGGAGACGTCACTTTTGAGAAAACATTCGATACCGGACAGTTATCTGTATATAAGCTATCAAATCGCGAAGAAGCAAACGCGTTCTATCGAAAAGGTAAACACGTGTACAGCGGGAAGGTCATGAAACTGTAACCGAACTGTAACATGAAAACCTAGCGAATTTGGTAGAAATGTGATATACTATTGGTATCAAAGGAAAGGAAGAATCGAATACGATCAAATTCTATGACACCAAAATGGACAAAATACGTCACAAGTAGTATTGTATTACTATCACTACATAGTGGCGTAACGACAGTAATGGCAGAAGAGGCCACGACGCCCAAAACTGAACAGGCAGTAAAAACAAAAGTTCAGAAATTAACGGAAGATGTCAATTCCTTGAGAGTCAACCGCGCAAGCATACGCCTACAATTGACCAACCTTCAGGATAAGGCTGATGCGAAAGTACAGCGCCTGAATATTCAAAGTCAATTGGATGCATGTGAGTTGAAGCTAAAGAACGCTGAAGATGACCTCAAGCAAGAAAAGGACCGCGTCGCTGAAGAAGCTAAGAAAGCTGAAGAAGCTAAGAAAGCTGAAGAAGCTAAGAAAGCTGAAGAAGCCAAGAAGGCTGAAGCAGAACGAAAGAAAAATGAAGCCATCGCTTCCGGTAAACCAGTAGCAAGTAGCTACACACCAAACTATACACCGCATGCGAACTCATACCCTTGGGGACAATGTACATGGGGAGCTAAGGTATTGGCACCGTGGGCAGGCGATTATTGGGGTAATGGTGGCCAATGGGCTGCAAGTGCAGCCGCTGCAGGATTCAAAACAGGACACACACCTGTAGCCGGAGCGCTCATCTCATGGGATGATGGTGGTTACGGGCACATCGCTTACGTTACCGATGTACGTGAAGATGGAATGATTCAAGTTCTTGAAGCGAACTACGGAGGTAGCGCATATGCGGCTAATCCTGCGGGAATCCAAAATTACCGAGGTTGGTTCAACCCAGCAACGGGTGGAAACTATACCTACATCTATCCAAAGAATTAAGAGGCAGAAATGCTTCTTAATTTTTTTTGCATTTTTGCATACGCAAAAATGCTATTTAATGGGGCAAAGCCCCAAACCCCTCTCTCATCACGAAATCAAAGTATTAATATGAGGAACGTGTTGCATACGCAACACTAAATAATGGGGTTACACCCCAACCCCCATATTTTTTATGAAATTACAGAAAGGAAAGACCATGGAACACATAAATCAACAATTACAAAAAATTGTCACATTGACGCCATACCATCTAGGCGAACTGATTACTACCGTGGAAACGGTTGAAAAAGAATTGAGAACCATCAACAGTGAGCGAGTGCAAAACCGCCAGGATACAATCAAGTATTTGAAGCAGATTAAAGAACAAGCGAACATTATTCGCAGGGCAAAAGAAGCATATGGGACTAACGATTTGGTGGCAGTGATGCGGTTAGAAATCGCCCAAAACCAGCTACAAAAACTACTGAATGAGCCAAATTCATAGAAAGGTCTAAAAGGTGAGTTATGGACTATTACTACATTACCCATCACATTGATGTCGAAGCCCTGCACCCGGACCGTCTACTCGAACTTCTCAACAGTTATCGATTAGATATCCTCACAAAATATAAACAATTAACTGATGTTTGTTATAGCATCGAAGACGGTGTTTTATTTCAACACTGCACAACTGTTGAAAATCGCAAAGTTTCAAAACTGTTCGACATGCTCCATTTAAACGATGACCGTTTCGGGCAGTCTATACTGGCTGACGTCACTTATGAACTTCTCGATAATTGGGATGTCTTCCGTGACGATAATTTATGTGCTGTTGAGATTTTGCCTGACATCGTGCGCGGGGTTTGTACCGCACTTGGAACAATCGAAGAAACCTATGATGAAAAGTTAGACGCACACCTAACGAGTCGGTTATACGGACTCTACACCAACCGCGATGATGTCATGACTACCTGTCACCAACTATCTAACGATGGCTATTCGAGTGAAGTAACAATCACATCACCAAACAAACCACTATTCAAATATTGAAAGGAAAAATATTATGACAAAAACAATTACATTTAACAACGGAGAATATTTCTCAGACGTATTACGCGTCGTTTTCGAACACGCAATTCAAAAAGGAATTATCAACAAAGCGATGTCCGAACTCTTGCTAGAACAAGAATTGAGTTTTGATTTATTTGCAGATGCCAATGTTCATCTGACGTCCTTTGGGCATAATTTCTTAAAACTTGTTGGAATGGAACTCCAGGTTGAAACTGACGAACAAGGTGCGTTCAACTATACTTTGACCGTTATCGAATAAAAGGAAATCATATGAAGCTGGAAAAATTTATCGAAAAACTCGATAAAGGTGAAATCAAAGACCTAAAGCCCTATATCGAAAAAGAAAAGCTAGATATTCTGCTCGAAATTGCAAAACGAGGTTTGGAGGTTGATTATCTACTCAAAAGAGGCGAGTTCGGAGTCATTCTCACCCTCATTCAAAATGGTCACGCGCCTGAATATTATGATTTTTGGAAACATCACAGCAGCAAAACCATACGGGAAGAATTGGCAAAACAAGGTCTCTTTCGTGATGAGTTTCTCAAGGACGGAAACTACGAGGTTCGATTGGCCGCTGCTGGCGATAATCCAGAATATCTCATCGCGCTCAGCAATCGAACAAAAACAGACGCTGAGAAAAGAGAAATCGCTAACAGATTCTGCAACATGCCTGACTTAACAGTAGAACAAATTGACTACATTTTGCGACAGAAGTATGTGGGCTATCACGAACAAATGCTTCGTTTAAAACGTGAAGGATTGTTAAAAGAACCGACAACGTTCGAAAAAACATTGACTGTCACACAACTCTTCACACTGGATAATCCACTCTGGACACGGGGCTTACCCGCAAACAAAATTCACCGTATCTTGGAATATTACAGACATGCCAAACAAAATGGTTGGGTTGAACAATTCAGCGAGTTATTAGATTTGCTTGTGGCAAACGACTACGAAAATAGTTACAGCATTTATAGTAACTACCTTAAAAAATTAGGAATAAAGGAATATTAGAATATGGCGACATTACGAAAAATTAAAGATAAAGAAGTACAAACAACAGATACTTATACTATCACCGTTGAACGAGGCATCGATATGATGAAAAGCATAAACACATACTCAACAATGTCACCTGAAACTGACGTCATCGTACAGCTCCTTGTTTATGCACGTAAAAATAATTGGTCAATCAGCGAATGGGATACTGAGCAAGAACTCATGGAACAACTGGAAAACTATCTAACGGAAGATGAGATTCTAGAAGTTAATCCCGACACACTAAAAACAAATATCGAAGATATTGCAGACGAACTCAGCGGCATTGCGCCAGAAGGCATCGAATATATCACTATTGAGAAAAACGGTGACAAATATGAACTAGACGTCACAGATGACGACATTCGCAAAATTTTCCTCGACATCATTTAGAAAGGAACCCACATGGACAAAGAATTAAACGTAGCACGCGTCTTGAAACAACTCGTCTACATCCTAGAAGACAATGATTTTGTGCTTTACTACGACAAACGCTTCAAATCATCAGTTCCACAAATTGATGATAAACATGATTATCTCTATCACAACTTCTTGGATAACCCTCATAGCCCATTAACCTATTTGCATTTCCGCGACAGTGAGTCAAAAACGGACTATCATTTAGACTATCGTGACGTGTTCACTCACACACTCCACTATTCGAAATATCTATATCCAATGCCTCAAAATCCATTTAGCCTAAATGGAAACCTATTTGGATCCCTATAAGATGTACTCGGAAGCTGAAGCAAAGGAACTTGCTGAAAAAATCTTCAATGAACTGATGAGTGTCGAAACGATTCCATTTCACCCAAATGATACACGGACAGCAAAATACCGTGAATTTATTACACTCACAAAAGAGTCACCCACACGTGAAACACTAGCAGAACGCATCTATGAAGAACTCGAACCTCACTACGGGACAGTATTCTTAGACGAACCATTCTATCCAAGTGTTGAACCGTTAGACGAAACCAAATGTACAATTTCGATTGCACCAGACTTACAAATCAAAGTGAGCGTGACGTCTGAAGAATACCCTCGTCGTGAGCATAGAGTGTGGTGTGGCGTTCATATCCAATATTGCGAATATGATGAGGACGCACAAGAACTTGTCGAACAAGTCGGTGTGAAATATTCAACAGACAAAACAATCGAAAGCCCACGCTTGTTGCATACAACTATTCAAGAATTACTTGAGCGAATTAAATACGTGAAAAACTAGAAAGGGAACACTATGACATTATACGAAGTATACTACCATGATGCCTGGAGAACAAAATCGACTTATGGTCGACAATATATCGCGTCTGATGCGCATGACCTCGTTCAATGGCTCATCGAAAATCAAGAGGATTGGTATGATGAAGAAACCACAATTGAAGACATTCTAGAACAAGCCTTGGGCTAAGAATTCACCTATATGACGGTTAAATTAATCATCGTAAATGAGGATGGGACCGTAGAATGGGGATAAAGCCTATGCATCATGTCATTGTAAATACTGGAACAATCCCAGAACACGAATTAGCTCGGTCAGTCATCATCCCATTAGACGGTTTAACCGAAGAACGCAATATTGCGAGTACAACGCATGAAGTGCTCGCAAACGCAGAACCTGGTACGGCCCTGTACATTGCAACAAACAATACCGTTGCACTATACACCATTCGAGCGTATATGGCAAAGCTCAGCGATTATGTGACCGTGGAATACCGACATTATACGGGAACAAACTACAAAACAATCCATCAAGGCGAACACGGCGACTTAATTGGTGATGTTGATGGTTTTTTCGATACCATTGATAAATTGATGCTCGAAATGTTAGGACTCGACTGACCAGAAAAGGAACCCTATGACAAAAATTATTTTAGCTTTTCCCTGTATGGGAAAGACATACTATGCGCAGAATCATCCAGAAAAAGCTCTCGACCTCGAGAGCTCTGATTACTTATTCGATAAAGCAGGGTACGAACATCTATCGTCTGAAGAATTCAAAGGAATTCCAAACAGAAAACCAAAGGAAAACAGCGTCGCTGACTACCTAAAAGCGATTGACGAAGCCGTCAAATCAAACAAATACGATTACGTTTTCACTGCGCAAAACCCTGATATTGTACACGGTATCATCGCACTCGGTTACGATGTTCACTATTTAAAACCGATTCCGACAGACCAATCCGAAGAAATTTTCAAACAACGAGCAAAAGAACGAGGAAATAACGACACTTGGATTGAAAACGTTGTTAAATTCTTAAAACCATCACCACTATCCATCTTCAGCGAGGATGAACTCAAACATGTTTATGTACATCTAGTTCCGTCAGAATATTATGTGACCGATGTGCTAGAGAAAGGAATCCTATGAGTAAACAAGAAATGCCCACCATGTCCGATTTGGCAAAAATACAGAACAAAATATTCAATTTACCCGAAAGAGGTGACTTATCCGACGGATATCATAGCTTCAACGAATTATATTACCATCGTATGATTTTGTTTTCAATCATTTGTAATCAAAATAAAGCAATTTCGTGGAAATCTAAACAACACGAAGACGGTACCATGTTCGAAAATTATTTCATCGTGGGAATTGATACACCTGAAGGGCAATTCACTTATCATTGCCATATGGACCACTGGAACAAATTTGACGTCGTAGAATTAGAAAATGCGCCCCACTATGATGGGCACACACCTGATGACGTCACACGACTTTATAGCATTTTGTAATACAGAAAGGAACACTATGATTACAAAAGATGAACTTGAAGAACTACTTCGCGAACACGGTCTTGCGCCATATGTTTATATAAAAAGCGAAAAAGAACAATTTAAAATCAATTTAATGAGCCACGCAAACTATATCACATGGCGTGAAAATCCACGTCAAATGGCTCTTTTGACCATTGCAAAAGACACCAACCATAAAAACATCGTCAAGAAGCTTAACCATGCGAAACGCATGATTGACCAAGAGCGATTACGCGTCTATGACGGCTTGACCGACATCTATAAACTTATTCTTGAAAAGCGACAAGTTAAAAATCGCTATGAAAAGTTACTAACAGTACTCGAACAAGTGCGTGACGGTGACCAATCGAACCCGTGGCTCCTAGTATTTGCACAACGTCAAATTTATAGTTTAGTTGACAATTTGGATATCACTAATGCAGAAGCACATATTCTAAAAGGCATTTCAGGGTATCGCTATTGCAGCGATGTGGTTAACCTATTAGATGACCCACTCTTAGCTAAACACCGAGCATTCCACAAAATTTCTGTGGATAAAACAAAACTTAATGAATTCATTCAGTTTGTCAAGAACGAAATCGCAGAAATTGAGCAGTATACAAAATAGAAAGGCCACGTTATGGGAGAAATTATTGCATCACAATTAAATCTGGATGGACAGGTATTTACAGGGGCCATTGTTTTGTGTGCGTTACTTTCGACATGTGCGACGTATGCATTTTTCAAAAACGAATTTAAAAAAAATTATCATAGAGACGACATCGTCGCAGGTGTATGCACATTAGTCCTCACTGTTGTACTCATTATTGGTGCCTATACATCGATTAACCGTTCGCAAGTACAACAAAACGAATATAACTCCATCAAACAAGCAACGGGCAAAGTACCATATTATGACCTCAAAAAGGATGGCGTCCTTATCGTAGCAGAAAAAGAACCCGACGCTCCTGAGTGGTTAGTTAATAAAGTAGAAACCAAAATCATTGGTGAAGACGACACAACCTATCAGGTTCAATTCAAAGAGAAATATGCGCGTATCAAGAAAAAGGACCTAAAGTGACCGTACCGTCACCCAAAATGCGAAAGGAAACGAATGGAAACGATATTAAACTACACAAACGAAATCGTGAACGAAATATATAAACACGATGAGCATTGGGACTATAGCATTCTTGTCGAACCGAACGAAATACAGCTCGTCACGAAAGACTGGGACACTGTGCACTCTATTATGTTCTCAAACAACTTATTCACGGTCATCCTAGACTATGGATATGGAATCATTGATGATTCCTTCGATACGGTCAAGGATGCTGTAGACTTTATTTTTGATTAATTAACGAAAGGACCTGTAAATGCCGTCAATTGTAGACAAAATAAACGAACTAGAAGCTCCACATGGCGAGTTCGGTGAACAATATCGAATCAAAATTCAAATGGAAACTGAAATCGAAAAAGTTCTCCGACCCATGAAAACGTATTTGTTAATGACTTATGCATGGCGGTGTCGAATCCACGCAAAGAAAGACCTTGACAACTGTACCGGGATATTGAGACCGAGCCAAAACCCTAAACATTTCAAAGACACTGTCCATGAATTTATTGTGTTATACAATGAACGAGACGTAGCTTATTTCTATTTTCATTATGATTTAGAAAAGGATACTGTCTATGTGACATCGGGAAGTGTTGCGACACAAACAATTTCAGTCGATAAAGTCACTAAAGTACTCAAAGCCACGATTGGTATCGACGAATAGAAAGGAAACGCAATGAACCTCAAAAAAGTAGTGCTCACTCTGACAGCTCTCACAGCAGTAGCCGTCCTCGCAGGTTGTGAGGAAGAAGCCTCTAAAACAACACATGCTGTCAATATTAACTCAACCGAGAAAACCGCTCAAGAAAGCCCCAAAAAAGGCATTGACCGCGACCATACGATCACTATCCAAGGTCAAGAAATCCAACTCGAAACCAGTTACAAAGTCGATGAACGAAACCTCAATGACTATGTATTTACGACACCATCCATCGCGGACTTGAGCGTAAAACTCAAAAATGATGCCCCTCAAAACTACAACATTCGCGTCACAAACCTTTATGCCGATGTTTCCGTATCGTCCAAATATTCACGCTTTAACGGATTGCGTCAAGATAGTATCAACTTAAACTTGACTCAAGCACCAAACGGTGGATACGATATTACGACGGCAGATGATTATGCGCAACCATTCCAAATCGAATCCGTCAACCAAAATGAGTCATTTATCCACGGTTGGGGTGGTTATGTCAGCGAACATTATAGTTATTTGACAGAGCGGGAAATCAAACGAAACAGCAACGGGGCAGTATTACGCACTGTTTGGACATTATCTATCGAAGATACACAAACACATAAAACCTATAGCAAAACAGTTTCTGATACGATTTTCATGCCATCACACGGTGAAGAATAGAAAGGAATTTCATGCTAGAATTTATCGCGTCAAATGTATATAACATCGCTATATTCGCAGGTATATTTGCCGTTATTGGCGGCCTAATCGTTGTTTGGTCGCAAACCCCAAATGGAGCTAAAAACGCGGATGTCATTGGATGTTGTATGATCCTCACGTGCATGGTCATTTTGGGAACACTAGCTGTGGGCACAAGAGGAAACTATCCAGTATCACACGCTTCATGGAAAACCATTTATAAAAATGACATAAACGCAGAAGTGAAAATTGCCTATGACGACTTTTCTGAGAAACACAGTCTTCATACGAATGAAAAACACGATATCACAGACTTTCAATCAACACTAAAAGAAAGCGAAAATGTTATCGAAATCAAATTGACTGTAACCAGGGGTGAGGATTCCATCACTAAAGATGTTTTGTTTGAAAAAGACAATATGATTGCTAAAAATATTGACCCAAAAAACGTACGGATTGAGAAAATTGAATACCGACCAATTAAAGGGACTGCGCCGAAAGTTTGGCATCAAGAGTAAACCAAGCAAATCGGACCGAGAAGGTGAAATTCGTATCACCTTCAAATCAAATACTAACAAACAACTTGAAGCCTTATTCAAGAACTAGAAAGGGAACGATATGTTAGAACAATTAATCAACAATGACTTTGAAACCATACTACTAATCGGATTGGTCGCCATACTAGTCCTACTTACAGCGATATCACTAGTGTATGGACTCAGCGCCATATTTATAGATGGTGATGCATTGCTTGGAGTATGTGCCATTCTTGTTGCGGTCATCGGAGTGTGCGGTGGATATGTGTCCATCACTCAGCTGAATAAACAAGCTGAACAAATCAAAACCATCCAAAAAGGTCACGTTGAAGATTACTACACTTTGACAAAAGATGGAAAAGCCATCAAATTCACACTCAAAGACTCTAAGTCAGAGTACTTACAAAAACAAGCAGAAGCACGCATCATCGACGAAGACAGCAAAACCTACCAAGTACAATACAAAGACACGATTGACCGCGTGCCAAAATCCGCGGTCAAATAGAAAGGAAACCGCTTATGGGAAACTTTAACAAGTGGAATCGTGACGAAAATCACGAGAGCGACAAACTAACTGTCGTTCTTTTCGTATCACGAAACAAAGATAACAAAACCCTACAAAATTTCACAGAACGTAGAAACGCATTCACAACAACCAAGGAACCGGCCAAATTATATGGACAGTTCCAAGCCTTTGTGGCTCAGGGCCAACCCGGAGAAAAGTGCAGAATGTACGTTTCGGTTAACCCTCGTAGTAATGCAAAAACATTCAAAGCTCTACAACACAAATTGCTTGATGATGAGTTCAATTTATCAAGTTTGCCACAACGAGTCGCGGCGCTTGCTGCTAAAAAAGAAAATGCTTACGACTCAAAACATCTAAACTGGTTGTTCGACTTTGACCCTGTTGAGGGTGAAGATACCGAAGAGCTCTTAAAAGAATTCCTCGCTGACGTAGAGCATTATCATAAAAACACGCAAACAAAACACGGGGAAGCTCGACCAAACATGACAGTCAAAACCCACAAAACACCCAATGGATACGGTGTAGTCGTTGACCAACGTTTCGATACTCGTGAACTATTAACCAAATGGACCAACGTAGAATTGAAACGAGATGATCTCTTATGTGTGCGTTGGGCCGAAAACAACCAACTCACTGTGGATTTGGAAAATGTCCAACCATCGGGGCCATTCACGCCATAACAGAAAGAGATTCAAATGACAAAACCAAACTATCAAAAACCGCCATTGCGTGAAGAGATTGAAGCCTTTTTCAAACAGTTAAAAGGCGTTATAATTGTAATCATCAGCATTGTAGCGTTTATAGCTGTTCTCTTCGGACTTTGTAAGTTCACTGAAACTGATATGGCGCACCAAATCGGAAATTATCTCAATAAACACTTACCAGCATTCATGTTTACAGCTTTAATAGAATTGCTATCATATGCTATTTTATGTGGAGCATTATATCGTAAACATCTTATCTATAAACGCTACCGCATTGGATATTTCTCACGAATGATGTGGGGATTTATCGGATTTTTCATATTGCAATCGCTGAACATCCCAATCGCCGTCTATATGGACGGTTTAATCCCAATCATCATCATTGAATTGATTGCATTCGGAATTACAACATTAGCCGTATCAGACTACAAAAAGAACCACCCGCCAATTACAAGACCACTGACAAAAGAAGAAAATGAACTTCGTAACAATATCATTAGAGCATTACTTCAAACTTATCGAAACGGACCGCATACGATAGAATCTGATGCTAACGCTTTCGCTCGGGCTGCCTATCTAATGGACTTTCATCCAACATTGTTCGACGTCTTAAATGCGACCAACTCAGGATATACCATATCATCAATGTTTTATAGCGATACACTCGACAATACACAAAATAAGCTGTCTGTCAACACAGAAGACCCTCGCTATGAAACATATCGTAAACGAGCATACTGGCAAATGACACGAGATCAAAATCCTGACTCGCCATTCGGACTAAATAGAGAAAGTTTCTTCGAGTAGACATAATTGAACCCTATGATGACGGTGGTCTTGTGCATTGCACAGACAATTATGCTTACAGAATTTCTGAAGCGGAATATCAAGAACTACGCACACTACTAAGAAAGGAATAAACATGGCTAACCCAACAACCGCATCCGGCACAGTTTTTATCTATGCCGAAACCAATATTAACGCAGCCTATTTGCTTTATCTGCAACATTTAGCGAATACGCCTCTTCTCATTCGGGACATCAATAACGCTATTATCAATCAACCCGAACCACTTGACAAACTAAACGCCATTCTTGAAGAATTCGATGATTATTACGATTATGAATCACACTTCTATGGCGATGGCAACGGCTCATTCAGACATGTGGCCGAAATTTCTTCGACGATATCTTCAATCATGATTACGGAGTTGCACTTAATGCTATCCGTGACAATTTGAAACAGTACAACTTCGAAGCAACTTTCAACTATATTGACGAAGATTATTCAACCGACTATTTGTCGCATGAAACCATCAAACTCATGTGGAAAGACCAACATACCGAAATCATCGAAACCACTCAAATGGACGATGAATGCACTGTTGAACGGCTCTTCGAACTAAACCTGTACAGCGTCGGCGACATCTACTCAGCCGATTGGCTCATCAATCACTATGATGAATGGTGTAACAGTTTCACGGGTATGGACAATTATCGCGAACATAAGCGTGAAATGATTGACTTACTAAAAACCCATCCACAACCACTACGTATTCATTCACAATTCGAAGAAATGATGAGTGAAATTCCCGGCGGGCTTGAACTCGTCAACCGCTTAGACAACTAGAAAGGAAATTCTATGTCCTTATATAGCTATTTAAACCGCGAATCTATTGTTATAAACAAATTGATTGCTTTTACGCAAACGCCTAAATTTGCAACGTTAATGGAACTATTGATGAAATCAGACGTCATCACTGACAACAAACTGTTAGGTTTTACGAGCCCGAACGGCGCAACTGGAATTGAAATTTATAATTCAAAAATCACTATCACGGTTGATCCGCGCGAACAACTAGACCCATCCGTAGAAATTGTAGGATATCCTTACAAACTGATGCCAATCGCTGAAATTGAAATCGACTTAAACGATAAAACATATACACTCACAAACATCGACGAACGTTTCCATGCTGTCATTGATAGAACAATTGACGATTTGAACTACATTCTCTACCGAGGACTCGACTAGAAAGGAACCCCACATGTACAAATACCATTCAGTACAAGAACTCGCACAATTACTCGAACAACATTGGCAGAACACAGATGAATTCCAATTAGAATGGGAATTGGACGGTGAAAACGACCAACTTATCCATTTCAAATCATAGCACATGGTGAAATCGTACGTGAAACAACCTGTGACATCTATACTATTGAAATCAAAACTTATGATTTGGAACCTGACGTTCAAAAATGGTTCCGCGATCCATGGTACGATGACTATACACGCGCTGACATCGTATTACCATCTGAATACGGACAAAACATCGAACTCGGTAATACAGTAGTAATTTCAGACCCTTGTTACGATCTTGATACATGGTGTAACGGCGTTCTTGAAAATGTAAAACCCGGAATTTGGCGCACAAAGGCTGAAAACGTGAACATCAACAACTGGGGAGAACGTTGTTCTGCGCTGATTGCATGGCACGAAGAGGTTGAAGAACCCGATGAAGATAAATTCGAAGAAACAGGCATTCATGTAGGTGTCGATTCAGGTCAAGCAGGTATCTACGACTACGACCATTTTGCCTATATCAAGACGACAAAGAACGAGACGAAAATTGGTATGATAGTATTCGTACATTCGGATCAGTTCGCAAACCGATGACCGTTCTAAGAAAATATCTAGCAGAACAACTACGACCTCTACACGAAAACCGTATGACACTCGAAAAAGAACTTGGTTGGGGAAACCTGTTCGATAATCCAAAATATCTCGAAGCATACCGCGCAGAAAAAAATATGGAAATGAAAACCAACTACTATGGTGTTGACGAGCAATCTCTTCGCGATGGTCTTGCAACCTACCACGTAAACTACATCTGGACAGACAAACACTCAGTCATTACATCATCAGGATTTGGGGACGGGGGATACGACTGTTCTATTGCAAGGAATGAAGATGGCCAAATCATCGGAATTAAAATCGACTATTTCCCAACATATGATGAAGATGACGAATAATACGACGAACGTATAGTACATATTAACGAACTTTACACGAGGGGGACTAGAGGAACTACATGCAGTATAAAACATTATCAGAATTGTCAACACTATTGGACCAAAATTGGCAGAATACAGATGAATTTCAACTTGAACATGAATTGACGACCATTGACGGGGATGAAGTAATCACATTGACCGTACGAGAAAACGGTCAGGTGATTGACCAACAAACTTGTGAATTGCTGAATATTTTCAGCAACCTTGAAGAGGGGACAAGAGAACTACGAAAGTGGTTCAACGACCAATGGTTCGAGTATGAACGTGATGACATTCCCCAACCAACCGAAGTGGGCAGAGATATCACGTTGGGGACGAAAGCTGTCATCTCGGACCCCTGCTATGGATTAGACGGTCGAGGCAATATCATTTTAGATAATGTCCGTCCGGGAACATGGCGTGTTGAAGCAGAACATACAGACATTCAACACTGGGGTACGCGACATAGTGCATTAATCGCATGGCACGAGAGCGTCGCTCGACCAGAAAAGTTCGAAACTTGACGATGTAATTTTTGTCGATTCAGGTCAAGCCGGAATCATAGACTATGACCATTTTGAGCACATTAAATCCGACGAAATCACTGATGAGCGATGGTATGAGAGTATTCACACATTCGGAACCATGCGATGTCCGATGACAGCTCATGAACAACGTATTGCAAACGCGTTAAGACAGCGTGCTCAAGATGTGTTAGATTTCAAGACAACAGCTGATACGAGCGAGATGATGTCACACTATATCCAACTGATGGAGTTAAAAGCACATGCTCGCGATACCGCTCGGCAATACGGTGTTGACGCCCGATCACTAGTTGACGGAAAAGCTGAAAAGTATCACTACAAGATTTGGAATGACCGCTACTCAACAATTTCTGGAACAGGTTTGGGTGACGGGGTCTACCCATGTTTTGTAGCAAAAGACGGTAACGAGGTTATCGGTATTAGAATTGACTATTTCTATGCATCAGAGGATGATTGACATCCTTCAGAAAGGAAAAACACAATGACAGAATCAAAAACTTATCAATTGGCGGCCTATAGAACTAGCCGAGGGCCAATAACACTGAGTAGAGGGTTCACGCGGGAACAAGTGATGACCTATGTCGCAACAAGATTGTATGACTTTGACCACGGATTATTTAAACAGTTGTTAAGAGAATTCACAACAGAAGTTGTCGAACGACAAGATGAAGTGCAACAATTGATTACGGAATTGACCATCGAAACAAATGAATCAAACTTGACTGTAGATTTTGAGCGACTCACATTTGAGTATATCGATGATGGCAAATTGAATCTAAACGTACACGCGCGTAAACAAATCACCAACGAAGAATTGATTATCTTCGCAACGAAAGAACAATCGACACAAAATGGAGGGGCAAATGCATTGGAATGAGCCATTAGAATATTTAATCGCCCTCAAAGACGGTGGGGTTGTAGATATGGACGTAACGGAGGATCAAAACTCGACATGTCGCACCTGCGATTTTGTATCGATTTATGTCACAGAAATATTGTTTAAGTTTTCCAACGACACAGAAGCCGTGATTGAATTCGAAAGCATTCACGAAAGTCCGGCGACGCAGGCAACATTGATGAAAATGTTGCTGGCCAACTTAGAACACTTTCGACGACTGACAATTGACGAATTCATCGCTGAAATGACCACAGTGTCGCAAGGCGACTCGCCCGAGGGCCGAGAATTTTATAACTATATTTTGCCTTAGGAAGGGAAAAACAATGACAGGAGCAACATTAATTGCGGCTTTAGTATCGGCTGTGAGTGCAGTCGTACTATTGTTTGGAGTTTTTGACAGGTGTAAAACCCGAATACAACAAGTCCTTTGTGCGTTATCAATCATCGCTAGCCTCACCTGGCTTCCAATGATGTCGATGATTAATCAACACCTCACCACGAAGACCGTGACGCTCTATGCAAACAACAAAGACGTTAGGGTATTATTCGTACCTGAAGATAACGATAGCGTCACCATAGAAGGTGGAAAAGAATTATCTTATCATCCGAGACCCGACAAAGTTGTTGGTGGTCAGTTGACTCTTCAAAAAAGCGTCACCATTCGACAACAAGAAATCAGACGGGCTACTTTTGTAGGTAAGTCTGGGGCAACCGTTGTAAAGAAAATAACATATACAACATATGATGATACGGTTAGTCTATTCGGCATTCATATCGCAGGTGGACGAAACCACGATATAGAAATCGAACTTGGGTATGCTAACACAGAAGACGCAAGGACCATTGACAAATTACTAGAAGGAAATTGAAAGGAATAATATGGTAAAAACATTTAACGACATCATGCGCGAACGTTGCCGAAAATTAATTTTGAAAGGCCAACTTGAACGCGTCATCGCAGCACAACACTTCTTGGGACAAACAGACCAACAGTTTGGAGAGTTCTTGGCACCAATTATGATTGAGGGGGAAACCACCGAAACAGTTGATGCCCAAAGAAAGCGTAGAGAGCAACCCGAAACCTGTACAAGAGGCGGCTGAACCTACCACAACAGAACCGACCACAGATGAACCAACAACGACAAAGAATTCGTTAATTGTGGGAACGGTTCTTTTATGTGCGGGTTATTATGAAATTGTTGATGAAATGGAGCAAACATGTCACGTCGGAACCATTTCAGAGTATCGAGCTCTCGACTTGCACCACGGACAACGCGTTCAATGCCGAGAAGTTTTTGGTCGCATCGTGGACTTAGAAGATTTGGGTGATGACCCAACCGCTCCGGAATTACGATATATTCATCACGCAATTGTCGAACTAGAGCCGGAAACTATGGAACTCTATGTGGAGCGGGACATCAACGGACATCGTATTACGGAATACGGTTGTGCTTTTGAAACGTTTTACCTTCGACAATTGGCAGAGCGATTTGGGATTAACGAGGGCGATACAGTAGACATCTATATCAAGGATGACGGATACCCTCATGTCAATTGGGCCTACCGCTCCCAATATGTCAACTCAAATCCTCAACCATCACAACCGACTCAAACGTCCACAACTAAGAAACCAACACCAGCGACACAAGAGGTGGTAAAGACTAGAATTGACTATGATTTGACGGGAAAAGTTGTTACAATTTATGGTGTACCGCCCCGTATGACACAAGGTATTGAAGCTGCACTCAAACAAAGTGGCGCATTAGACGTTCGGTTCCAAGAATTGGGTACGAATATCGCAGGGTTCCACACACGAATCACTAAGTTACTGAGTGGTGCGGATATGGTTATTATCGGAAAAACAGGGATCAATCACGCCATGTCTCCAGTATTAGTGGACGCATGTAAGACAAACGGTATTCCATTTGCATATGCAAATCAACCAAGTCTGGGACATATCGAACGCGCTATCTACCGCGTATTGAATGGATTGCCAAGCGATGAAATTAATGCTGGTGATATCCAATATCCAACTGTGCAGAAATAGAAAGGAAAAGACATGAGTTATCAAGCTTACAACGGACAAGTATACGGACTGTATATTGAAAGCAACGATGTTTTGGAAGTTTATGACGAATTATTAGACTTGGGAGCTGTTTTCATTGATGAAAGCTTTGAAGACATTACCATCGAGAGTGCTATTAATGACTCAACATTTGATAATGAAGACAAACCTTTAGAAGACGTTTGTATTTTACCTCTAGGTAACTGGCCAACATTGTTAACACAAGCTTACAAATCAGAAGATGAAATTATCTCTGAACTAAAAGAGAAATATGGTAAGTTTTTGCCTCAAGATTATGACTATCGTAATAACATTGTTTACGCGACATATGTAGTTTATAGTTAATGGGCAATTGGAAAGGAAATCCTATGATTAAAGAAATTACCGTTGAATTAAATGGTGTAGCAAACCTTAACATCTATGAAGATACAGAAGTAGCGCAACGGCTACAAGACTATTCAGACGATGACGAATTCACTCTGAGTCAAATTAACATCGTCACGGATGACGGTACCCTCGAAGTCAAAGCTTACGATAAATGGTTTGATTATGATGACCTGGAAGAGCTCCTAACGAAATTGTATGAGTTATATGAGAAAGATGTATCAGAGTTATACTATGAGTTACCCGACGGCGACCGCGATAACTTCAGCGTTTCAGAGTGGATGCCCCACGACGAAGAGTTTTACAACATCTATTTCGAGGGAAACCCGATAGAAGCTGTCCGTGCAGTATTATTCGGAGACGTCCGTTGGAGTGACGACTATGTTCGGTTTAATGGATATGGGAATCTCGAAACAACGCTAAGCATTCCTTACGAAGACGAAGCGGACGATATCATTACCAGCTGGGTAAATGAATTAATTTAAGAAAGGAAAACTATGTTAACAAAAGTAGCTATCAACCGACAAAATTTCAACTACCAAGCTTTTGCGGATTTGTTGGAAAATTATGAAAACGAATTTGCCAAAGACCGTAGTTCAGCAAATTATAATTGTAGCGATATGTCCATCACGCTCGGAGACGGATTTGTTGTAGTAAACTATCTTGTGAGTCGAAACAATCTGGATGGAACACGCGGACCAAAACAACATCGTTTCATGTTCGTTTCAGGTTCACTCACCTTCAAAAATGGACAGTTGAGTGATTTTTCGAACATTACAATGCGACAACTACTAGAAAGTGGAATTCTATCATTAACTGACGTACAACATATTGTCACCGATATTGACAAATCCGAGGAAGGTGATGTCGTAATCCTTTTGGGCTCATATGACACGCTCGAAGAAGCTGAGAAGCTTGCCATGGAAACGTCGACTATTAATATTGTCGGACGCAACGTACCGTGTGATATTGCACTGAACTAACGGAGAAACACATGACATACATACTTTTATATATCACCCTAATCGGACTTGGTATCTATGCCTTTCACAGGTATGGGTTTAACGGCAAAGAACAAACTTGCAGGACATGGAGTGATGGCGCTAAGCATTGCATTCATAGTATTTCACGTGATGACCGCGAGCTCCACGACAGAAACAAAATCCTGGCAGACCTTGTATCAAAATGATATCAAAGCAAACATCACCCTCGAAAACGGTCATTACATAGTAATGACGCCAAATGACATCACATCGAGAGCGGACGTGGATAAACTATTGACCAGGATCACCCTTGTCAATTTGTTCTCGGATCGAGACGATCCAAAGTCGCCAGCTACAATTACCGTCAGAGCCAAAAACGATGCTGGAACAGCAACACGTGTCGCAGAATTATACCCCGAAGATGTTATTGAAAAATGGCCAAAAGGTCAACGCCCTAATAGAAATAAAGGTAAGGTAATTTCCATTAAATACCAACCAGCTACCACCACGGATAAACTATTAGGATTGTCAATCGGTACACGGTCAACACCTAAACTGCAAATCACCATCGAATATGAGGGCACCAAGGTGGTTCCGCCAGACAAACTGTTTAGAGATTAAGGGGGAAAAATATGATACTATTACCAATGTTATTCATCGTTATTTTCGGAGTTGTTGCCCTATCAGGATTTGTGTCACAAGACGAAAACGAAAAGAAAGCAGTAATCAAAATAAGCATCGGCTTCATTGGTATTTTGATCGTCTTTTTGGGAATGTCTTCAGAAACGCACAATAAACCTTGGCGAACAGTATATGACGGTGGCTCAGACATCATGGTCACCCTACATGTGAACGAAACCGACCACGACATCGAAACTGGAAAAGTGGTGACCAAGAAACAAATTGATAAATTGATGTCGCGACCACAAAATTTGACAACACTAGCTGATGACCTAATTGGTGTGGGAGACGACGAAAAGAAATCAGAAATCACTATCTTACTGAAAAACGAAGCCGGAGAAGCTGAACGAACAGCGACATTAGAGCGAAAGAATATCATCGAACGAACTCCGAAAGGTGCGAAAACCAACTATAATGCAGGACGTATTATCAAAGTGGAGTACGCACCAGAGCACACCACGAACAAATGGTTTGGCATAAAAGTAGGAGAAATGAGAGATGGCCAAGTACGGGTGACTGTCGAATACGACCCAAAAACCCAACCATCACCAGAAAAACTATTCAACGATTAGAGAGGAAAACTGAATATGTACAACGTATATAACGAAGACGGCAAATGTATTGCCGAACAAATTGACGCAGATGCTTTAATCGACTTAGCAAATGAGGAATTTGCAGAAACTGATGACATGGATGACGCTTTAGAAAACGATTTACTTTTCTATGATAATGTCTATGATGCAAAGGAAAGTCTAAAAGCTTTCGGATATGAGGTAGAAGAAAATGACCATTAAACTTTTTGTGGGACTGATTCTCCTAGCTATAATCGCACTCGGTGTATCTATAATGGCAGGACTATACCATGTCGGTCGTCTCATCTTCAAAAAAGATGAACCATACCATTTATGAAAACAATATCGGTGCCCACGTGACTATCAAGCAGGAGAATTCACAATGGAAAACCAATGAAATCGACGTTACAAAACCGGTCAAACAATCAGACATCGAAACCTTATATCGACCGTTTTTATTCTTCGACATGACCACCGCAACTCTGAAAATTACTGCAAGTAACAATAGAGATACAACCACGCGCGAAGCCGAGATGCCTAAGGAAAACCTGATTGAAAAATGGCCAAAAGGGACTAAACCAGATAAGAAAACGGGCCGAATTGTGAAGGTCGAATACCGAAAAATTGAACGCCCCCTGAAATGGTTCGGTGTGGTCGTTGACAGCGAGTCTATTCCGGAGGCTCGCGTGACCATCGAATATGACGCACGGAAAGAACCAAAAGAACCATCCACCAAAACATTATTTGGAGAAAAATAACGAAAGGACTACGAAATGTCATTACTAACAACTAAAGTAACCTCAGACAAAACGTTGCAGGAACTTCTCGATGAAGTGGGGAACCATTATGCAATCGTCGGTGACCCCGAACGCTTGTCTTTCTTCTTGACCAATATGGGCGTAAAAACACTCGACCTAGAAAATGAAGACGCGCAGGACGAAATTCGATTTGTACAGTTTTTGACAAAACGATATGGAACAAAAAATCCGTTTTGTGAAAAATATGAATGGGCTCCAAATGAAAAACTTGAGGCGGCAGAGATTGAAGAAATCAAAGAAAGCGCACGAATCAAAGGGACAACCTTCGAGCATGAATTGTCAGACTACTTATGCGAAGTGCTTGTTGATTGGAATGGGGATTATGATGTCTTGAATGATTTTTATGAAGCCTACGATGTCGATGAAGATGACGATTTTTATCTCGATTTATTCTGGGACTACGCTTACTATGATTATAATATCGAACAACTGCTAGCTCAATCAAACGACGCATAACGGAGGAACAATGAAAAACCATTTTAGAATATACAAAGGAATTAGTAGAGGATCTCTACAATCTAGATCCTACATACGACATTCTCGTGCAACCAAACAAAAATCATCGTTACCGAATCAGAGGATGGCTACACGTATACCATCGAAATGGACAACGAGTTATTTCATGTCTATTTAGACGATGGAGGGTATCACTATGACACTACCGTAGGTTCGGTCGGGCAGGTGATTGGTTTTATATGGAATAGAGGTGCCTAATGCATTGTACACAAGAAACTGATACGTTCATGGAACTAATGAACCTAGGTGCCCTACCATGTTTCGGCATCGCGTTCATCGGTATCCTTCTCATAAAGCTAGCCGCGTATATGATGACCCGAGAACCTAAAACGCCACATGATGCAGACTTGGAAGACATGACATTCTTCACAGGGTTATTGGTTATGTGCGTGTTACCACTATTCATCTACCTTTGTTTTATTGCGGGTGTCATGAGTATTCTTAGAGACCTTGCCACGGGTCAACCAATTCATTGGTATTAGATAGAAAGGAGAACGTCCTAGCGCATATTTTAATGACATTACTTGACAAACCTACCCAAATATGGAAAAACGAGAAAGCCAACAAAACAGATAAGGAGGTGTTGGACTATGAGGTTAAACGTTCAAGTTCAGCTATATCCAAACAAGAACATGAAAACGATTCTTGATTCCTTATGTGATTACAGACGTTACTGTTGGAACCAAGGTCTTGAGCTTTGGAATACCATGTATGAAGCACGTTTAATTGGACTACCCGTTGAATTGCGAGCTAAAATCAAAGCATTCATGACTGATAAAACCATCAAGTTTTCTGAGGAAGAACAAGCCTTGAAAGGTCTATTCCCCGCACCTTCCCAAATTGTGGTTCAAAATGAATTAGTGGCTCAAAAAGCGGATTGGCAATACGAGCTTTCTGCACGAGTTTTGTTACTGGCTGTCAAAGATTTGGCGACGGCTTGGAAGCTCTTCTTCAACAACCCCAAAACGGCTAACAAACCAGGGTTTCAAAGTCGTAAGAAACCCAAACAAGGTTTCAAAACGGACCGTGCTCGGATTATCAACGGTCGTTTAGTGCTCGATAAACCGCACGCTCACAAAGGTAAGTGGTCGAGCATCCGTTTTAAAGGGGCTAATATCCCTAACGGGAACCTCAAGCTTTGTGCTATCACTCGCACCAAAGGGAAATACATTGCAACCATTACAATGGATATTGAAGCCACTGATCTTCCTAAGACGGGTAAACGACGGCGGTTGATGCCAATGTCGACCACTTTGATACAACAGAGGGTCAAATCAGTTTAAAACCGGAGTCATTGGACCGTCTATACGAGCGGGTTCACACTTATCAACGACAACTCGCCAGGAAACGCAAAGTCAATAGTTTCTTAGCGGATACTGTATACGAAATGCCCGTCACCGATTTGATGACAGATGATTTTGGCACACTTTCCACCTACAAAGATAAATTCTGGCACAAAATTGTCGTAGAAACCGCAAGAAACAGTTAGAAAGGAACATCCATGATTGTAATTATTCTTTGTGCCGTTGCTCTCGCCCTTTTCATGAGTGTCGTAACGACTTATATTGACGCACAAACCGACATTAATCAAGCCAAAGAAAATGCAAAACCACACACTTACCACATAGCATCTGTAGTAAAATCCAAAGATGAAACATTTATCAACACAGCTGAAGGTGTACAGTTCGTCATTGATCCGAGTGACTCAGAATGGCTCAAATATAAAGATGGTGATACGATTTCTGTCACCTATGGTCAAAGTAAATCTGATCAGAAGGGACGTGTTGTGTATGCATATACTATCACAAACAAAACGAAATCAAATGGAAACTTCGAAGCTCCACCACAAACCAAACAAATTGATTGGAATACCCATCAAAAGCCAATCGATTAGAAAGGAACAATATGTCGAACCACAACATTGCGATTGAAGGGAACCCTGAAAATATTCAGCGCTTCCTTCTTCAACATGAATTCCAACATCATTATAATCAATTCTATTCAAGAACGGTATCTCACGACGCTACGCCAATCACCACGCGCACACCAATGTGGCTTATTATGGCAATTAACGAATTTTTAGACCAATTCAACGTACAAGAATTCATCAAACGTTACAAAGAAAATCATCCGGAAGAAATCGAGGTTAATGCCTTTCTTAAATACGTGCTCACAACAGACACATTTGCCAACTTTGCGGGTTATCATCTAGAAAAAGAACTTTTAGGTGATAACCATCAAGATGTTTGGCCCAATTGTGTGTTCGATAAAAAGGCGAAATTGCTCTATCCGTCCCAATATGGAAATCATCGAGGTACCGTCGAAACTATTTTGTCACAACATCGTGAACTCAGAGCCGACAATGAAGAACAAACCATTCAAAATCAAAACGACTTCGTTATGAACGATCTTATCCTGATTGGCAATAAAGGAACAAATGACTACTATCAAGCCAAATACGAGGTGCGTCCCGAAGAACTCATAACAAACCAAGAACCGCTCGACATCACAGCAATAATTCTAGAACGATTTGCCACATTCGACCATGCACTTGACACGCCCGATAATGGTATTCGCTATATCAGTTATTGTTTCCAAAACTCAGATGGACCTACGATCACAGGTATTAGTCAAAACAATATCGCCTACGTTCTCAAACGATTTGCCGAATTAGGCTTTATTGACGAACTAGAACAGGCCCTTATCGCAGCGGGTGTCGATGAATCTGAATTAATTTCAAGTGCCCGTAAATTCTGGCCCGCACCTTGGTATCCCGAACACGAAATAAAGGTTACGAACTGACGTTATTGACGGTTACGCGGGACAACATCACGGACAGACCACTTTGCTTTTAAGAAAGGAAATTCAATGAAAATCAAAACATTTGACACTATCGACCAAATTCATCAAATTTGGAACGACGAAACATGGATCCGCTATAATACTATTTTAACCGAAATGGGCTCGGTCGCTCTCACACTCGAACAAAAAGAAGCGCTCTTTCCTGAAGTACCGGATTACTTCATCGTTGATGGTAAAGCATATAAACCTGAGATAGACAGTCATTTGGAAAAATACGGCCAAAAAGTTGATAGTTCTAGCTTTTATCAAATTGAACTATATGAAGTTGCTCGTCCAAGTGACATCGATGAAGTCAACGAACAACTCCGTAAAGAAGGTCGTGAAGAACTGAAACAAAACACTGAATCATGGCTCGACGAACTCATGAAAGCGCACTCATGGATCGACGGAAATCGCTTAGTGCTTCGAGTCGAATACGAAGATGGGCAAATTGACAATGCGTGTATAACGATGAATAGTCAAATTTTCGCTACAATTGACAAAGAACATCCCAATAAATCCGACGTGGAGGGTTGGCTTAATCAATTAGCCCAATACAAAACCTTCATTCAATGGACTATACGCCAACTCAACTGGGCGGTTAACGAAAATGCATGGCTACCACATGACATCACAAGCATTCGTATAACCAAACCTATTGAGCTAATCGAATCAAACACCCTTCAAGTAATTATCATCGTGGACCGCATGGATAAAACCTATAAAGTAACCGTGACAAAACGAAGAGATTCCGACTACATCAAAGCCACCGTAGAATTCCCTGTTGAAGATGGCTTTGTTGCATCAGTAGGACGAACAACGCAAGTGAAATGTAGCAAAGGTTCAGTGCTCATTGAACAATTTAGTGTTTCAGACACCGCACAAATTGGTTATATCCTAAACTATGGAATCAAACGAGCATACACAACAGTGAGAGAAGCTAATGAGAACTGTAGAATCGAACGACTGAAGGAAATAGTAGAAAGGAAACAACTTTCTCATGGTTGACGTCAACCGAAAGACAATATCAAAAAGTACAACATAAAGCTCGCAAATTAGCCGATGATATGCTCGCGGAATTCAAAACCACTGAACCAATTCACTAAATTGAGCCTGAGCCCCGCTCAGGTTCGTTTTAATTTATATTAAAGGAAAATTTATGCCAAAAATTAAAGTACTTTCCGCCGAAAAAGCCTTTGAAGCAGCTCACTATGGTGGACCATTTGATTTTAACAAAGAAAATTACATCATTATTTCGATTACAGACATCCGCAACGAAGAAGATTGCCCTGTCGTGTTTCGCCCAGTACACAACCTAAAAGCTGTCTTTCGTGTTCCCTTTATCGACCTCGCCGCTGACAAGCTTGACCCAAACATTCCTATCAAGGAACAAACGGGACTTGATTTACCCGTATTCTCTGAAAAAGAAGCACTCAAAATCAAACAAATCGGTGATTTCGTAAAAGAACACAACTACCACATTCTCGTTCATTGCGAAGCGGGCGTCTCTCGCTCACAAGCTGTCGGAGCCTGTCTTGAACTTTATGTCAACAATGATGCGTCAAATGTAGAACGACGCATCCACTTGGGAAACTATACCTATTTCCAAACATTCTTCCAACAATTCGATAACGAATGGAACGTGTTAGGCAACTTGCAAGAACCCATCTACCAAGAAGCTGACGATGACGAAATCTCTTCGGTTTCCGCTACAAAATGGATGACTATGACGAACATCAACTCCAACGAGGCGCACTCGGCCCTGAATACCCACGCTCCCACATGTTGGGATTGACAGACCGAATCAACCTCGCACGATTAACAGAAAGGTACTGATATGACACATTATGCCGTTTCACAAATTGTAGAACTCATACAAGAAAATTTGCACGAACCTGGTTATTATGATGTGCATAAATACGCCATTGAATCTAAATTACGAAAACTCATTCAACAAGAAAATCCAAGACGATATTCACCAGTAACAAAACTGAGCAAATACAGCCTTGATGAACAATTTAAAAATAAAGCCCTTCGACTCCTAACTGATTTCGAAAGAGAGCGCATACCAACGCCAAAGGAAACGCTGATTGCGGATTTAGAATCCGAAAGAATAGAGGATGAAAGCGCATGGTTTAAATTATCTAAGTTATATCATGCCTTAAAAAGTCAAAACGCCATACCCGAAGGCGTATCGGACCGGCGGTTCTGGACACAAGCGCATAAGGTGCTGAAAACATTTGAATCCATTTATATTAAAACCATAAACCCGTATTCAAAGTACCCAAATGTAGCCATTGTTCATTACAGAATAGATGATTTGGAAGCGATTTTAAAACAATTAGTGGGCGCAAATATCATCCAACAAACGCCATTCATAAATGAATTGTAATACTATATTTGGGAAAGGATTATGCTTGAATTTAACACCCTGATGTGGTATTCTATAGTTACCCGGGAATAACTAAACAAAAGGAATACAACTATGAACTTTGAAAAAGAATTACTATTGTCAAAACAAGGACTCAGCGATTTTCTTGACTCGAATAAATCAGAGCTCAAAACAATCGCTCAGGAATTAAATGTTGGATATAGCACCCTTCGCAATTACGCATATGGTAATACGCCGCTAGACAGCATGCCGTATCGCTTAGTGGAAGGGTTGACTCGCTATGTTGCACCCGAAAACCTGTTTAAACCTGAGCGAGGTATCTATTTGCAGGAACCAGCGTTCTACGCATTAGCAACCCTTGCTGGACGTGAAATTACACCAACACCACGAGCGTTTGCTATTGAGGAGTACACTAAAGCCGTACTTTTGCTGAAGAAACGAGAAGAGAAAGCATCGGACGGTGAAGTCTTTGAACCACGCTATTTCTTCATCGATTTGAAATATCAAGACGGTTTCCTACACGAATATAACAAACGCTTCACCGAGAGTGAACACCACCTATACCTCCAAACAACGGAACAGCTGAAAACAATGTACGGATGGTCAGACTCCGACCTACACGATATTGTATCACAAAACAATTCGACCTTCGAGCTCAGAACAACGGACCCAGAAAAGGCGCATCAACTATTTTCGTTAGGATTGCCAAGAACAGGTAACGAGAACTTATGGTTATTACTACGAGGGAGGCACAATATCCATCTCATTGTGACAAATAAAGTGGTTACGGATGGACGCGTTTCGACCCACGTCATTGATGAAATAGATAATACATTCTCCGTCATCGAGCATCAATCGAAATACTATTTCAACGGTGTCAGCTGGATGGAACAGCCTGATAACCTTGTTCACCAAAAGGCGGTATCACACCTTAAAGGTGCTGAATTTGACGAACTCCAGTCGCACGTAGACGAGCCAACCTATGAACTCGTATGTCGAAACCTTATCGAACTGTACACTGAGAAACCAAACAGTGATATATGGTTAAAAATTGCGAACAGGATGCTCCATGAGCAGTGGACACGCCATCACAACTTGGACATCCAGGATGGATCGTTTGCTGCACTGCTCGAAGACGAACATGTCGCAAATTCTCCCGCCTTGGCGAAAACATTCGATAATATCGCCATGGAATTAGCAAATAACATCAGCAACGAATTGAAATCACTGAACCAAAGCTGATGGAGATTAGAGCGACCAGACCTGGAATAACGGTTTGGTCGTTATTTTATTAAAAGAGAAAGGAACAAGCATGAAAATCTACTTAGACCAGGTCCTCGCAGGTGAGAAAAGCCCAGAACCACTCTTTCAGGACCCAGAATTGGTAAACGAGCGATATATGCTCGCAAGACAGGGTATAGAGCTGGAACGGGTCATCAAAATGGATGGCCATGACGTCATACTCAATCTCATATACGAAGGGTGCCAACAGGAAATGTATGAAACGTGGAAAAATCACCCCAATGAGGTCGTTCGACGTGAGTTGGCACGATATGGTTATTTTTTGGATGAGTATATCTACGACGTGAGCACACTCGTGAGAAGGGAGGTCATTCGAGCTGAGCCTAAACAAGCTTTCAAATTATTAGCTATTCCAACAGACAAAAATCTGACACTTGTTCGGAATTGGCTGGTGCAACAGGCTCATCCAAATATCGAACTATTAGAGCGATACATTCAGGAACCCAAAGCCCCTCACATTTATTTAGATGAATTACAGTTAAAACATAAAGCGCTGACACAACCACTAACAACTTTTGAAAGAACTATGACAGATACACAGTTATTCAAAGCTGGAAATCCAGCGTGGGCACGAGATTATACGCCCACCCTCATCTCAACAATTCAGGGAGCCGACAGCCGTCTCAAGCGAAAATACGGTCACTATAACAACTATGTCAAAATTCTGCTTGATTCGGCATTGAAGTTATTTAACCCAACCGACAAACGGAAATTAGTGAGCGTTGTAGGATACAAAATCGAGCAAGAACTGAATAACCACGAAAGGTCTGATGACTAGAAAGAAAATGATGACAGAAAATATCAATTAGATAGAAAGAATACATATGTCAACATTAGTAGAGGAATTGAAAAAAGTAGAAGAAGTAAAACGAAAAACAAAAGAACTCGAAAAAGCCATCCGAGAATTCATTATACGACCAAATGTCTATGACACACTTAAAAAAGCCGCCTCAAATGGAATCACGGCCAAAACAAATGGAGGCTTTACACGCTTAGAAGCAAAAAACTATGATCCTCGTCTAAATAGGTTGGGTTATACATTTTGTATGGAACAACCAGAACAAGTCAAACCGATGTTAACAGCACATATTGATTTACTTACAGATGGAGCATCACTATACATCGAGCATTATGATAGAAACCAACTCACAAAAGAACAAGTACTCCAATCGTTACAAACCATTATCGGACTCGAAGAAGAATAGAAAGGACACTCTCATGCCAACATTAGCCGAACAACTTAACCAACTCGCACAACACGAACAACGACAAGAAAATCTCGCGAACGCTATCGAAAAACTCGTATCACAACCTCGGATTTTCAACATGCTCAAAAAAGCGCTAATCAATAAATTTTCAGCCGAAATTCCGTACCAACGTTTCGATGACGAAGGATTTGTCAACCTGGAACCAAAGGAAACATCACAGTTTTCAAGTTATAATTCCTATGAATTCACAATCAACGTCGAACCCCGCAAAAAAGCACTAGAAGTTCGAATCACTTTCGATGGAAAGATTGTGAACGTTCTCGTTGTTACATACGACGACACAATCCTAACACAAGACACCGTTATTAACTTATTAAAACAAGTTATCGGAGTCGAAAACAAAGTCAAATAGAAAGGAATCTGTAAAATGTTCACGAAAGAAGAACTAGAAACAATCGCTGAAAAACTACCCCAAAAAGTTCGACATATCGAACAATGCGATGAACAACTCTCCATGCACTTTGGAAAGATCTTCTTCGATTTTTATAAACAAAATCATAATCGCAACGTAGACCACCAATACATCGAGGCAAACATTATTTTCTTCAAAAAATTCGACAGCAAAGACGTAAAGTGGCTCGAAAAACACGGTATTACAAATTGGTCAATTCATCACATGGAATTGAAACTTGCAAAAACCGTTAAATCCGAACAAGAACTAATTTCATTTATGACGAATGTCTTAAACCGTTTTCAAGCACGAAAGGAAGCTGCATGGTAAACATATCAATGGAGAAATTTATTTAGCTCTTTGCGCCGATGACGTATGGCCCCGTATGCAACAAGACACGAATCACGTCGTTATGGAGAAGCAACGTCATAGACATGGAGAGAAGACGGTTGAAATCGAACAACCGTCCTTCATTAACATCAATCAAACATCTGACGGTGACGCACTCGTAAAATACATCACATCCGTCATCGACAAGCTCTTTCCAATCTATCGAGATGACTCTTCGCAAAACCTTGCGCTATTTGGCCTAGGTGATTCCAACAAACCATATCAATATGCACTCGAGTTCCGACCCCATACAGATACGGAACAATTAGACTTCGACGTCACTTATCTGGGTCGCAACCAAAATGACGGACGCATGGTTGTAAAGGTTGCCTGGGATTTTGACTACACAAATGTAAACGATGAACGCCAAATGTACTGTCCACATTTGGCAGAAGAAATCCTCCTGATATTTTCTGAGAGTGTATTTTTAAACGAAGGTTTTGTTTTCTACAAGTCTATATCCTACAGCGAACTCCATCGAGAAGACGAAGAATTACAATATTCACAAGTTCATCGATACGAACAGATTGAGGACGGATTTGTTGCCGACAGAACTATCCTAGAAAATGGACTGAGGGTCTTGTCTCCACTGAAACACACAGATGGTACCTTACGAACCTTGGACGACGCCTACTATGATACAAATTATGACGGATATGGATACCTCTGCAAAGAAATGGACGGAGTGATGTATCAAAGCTCCATCGTACCAAACATGGACAAACCATATCCGAAGATTTATTTGGACAACTTCACACATATTTACTGGTACGAACGAAATTAGAAAGGAAATTGATTGTATGTATACATTTTTGCAACATAATAGCGGAGCTAGTGGAAACATCATTCTAGGAACCCTCTTATTTATTGTGGCCTTCATTATGTATCTTAAAGCGATGCACGAAGATGTAAACTATACAGTACGTACATTGTTAGCGTTGGCCATGATTGGCTCACTCATTATCCCACTTATAGGACTACTTCAGTTGCGAGACGAAGGCATCAGCAAATCATTAACTATCGAACAAGCCTATATCGTGGAAAAAGAAGGTGACCTCATTCAGTTTAAACGCAGTTTGCGTAATGATGCGTTAAAAGACGAGGTGACAGTACATGTTCTCAGTGAAACTAAAGACCAATATCAGGTTGAGTACAAGGGACAGTATTACCGAATTAATAAATCAGACGTACAGAAAGGAAACTAAAATGGACGTTAGAGAATTCAAAACAGTAGACGAAATTCACCAAATTTGGAACGACGAGACCTATATTCGTTACCACACCATCCAAAATCAAATGGGGATGGTTGATTTGACAGAAGAGCAGGAAGAAGAACTCTTCCCAGATGTTCCCGATTATTTTGTTATTGATGGTAAGGTATACGAACCGGATGTCGCGGAACATTTGGAAAACTATGGGCGGCAGGTTGACGGTTGTAGCTTCTTTCGAATTACACTGCAAGAAGTTACCGACCAAGAGCTTATCAACGAGGTCAAAGTTGAACTACGAAAAGATGCGCGTGAACAACAAAAAGAAGATGTCGAAAGTTGGTTGGAATCATTAATGGAGGAGCATCCATGGATCAAAGAAAACAACCTTGTTTTGGTTGTGGATTATGAGGGTGAAGAGATTAGAGATGTTCGACTCACAACAGCCGACAAGGTAATTGCGGTCATTGATTGCCCAGAACCGGACACCTACGACGTAGAAGGTTGGTTACAACGACTCTCAAGTCAGGTAGCCTTCATCACATGGATAGCAGAAGAAAACCTTGACATTGTGAAACCTATCGACTTAAATCGGGGCACCACAGCTATTGCGACATTCACCTACCCATACGACAATTCATGTAGCGTTACCTTGCGTAAAGCTAAAGACTTCCATTTTGTAGATGTGAGTATCAAGTTCGCAATCGATGACGAACTTACTTTTGCAATCAATCCTACGACGGAAGTACGATGCACAGGTGAGTCGTTTGTAATTGAACACGCATCAGTACCCGTCGGAACACCAATTAAACCCATGGTTATGGAAGGGATTCGACGAGCACTCACTAATTTGAACAAATACAAAGAAACACCTGGTACGGCAATTTCCGAACAATAACAAAACCCAAAAAGGGTAAAAGTTTGTGAATTGGACGATTTTGGATTGAAATTTGGATTTTTTGAAAGCGATAACAAAACCCGCTATGAAGCGATTTAGGATTGTTTGAACATCAAAGCATCGACTTCACAAAAAAAATTTTTTCTGACCACATTAAAAAATTCTTCTTACTTTTTTTTCAAAAATGAGAGTTAGAGTAGAAAGTCAGCCACACCAACGCTTGTAAGCGCTGACATTTAATCCAAATCAAAATCCAAATTTCTCCAAATCTCTCCAAATCGCCCAAAAAGAGGGGTTTTTGTTCGAATTAAACCATATTTTGAGCCTTGGACGCTCTCTTTGGGGCCATTGTTCGGGACGTCCCGAACGTTAGAACCAAAAATGGGCACAAAACCATTGAAATGTTCGTGTTTCACGAACGAGACCACACACCAAATCCATAGGACGGAACCTTGCAAAAAGGTCGGTTGCCATGATATAATAATAGTGACCGAAAGTTGCGAAACCACGGTCATTGTTTGTGTTTACGCAAACACCATTACTCGCGAAGGACGACCCGTATCCCGCGATAAAGGAAGGAGTGCTGGCTATATGCTAACAAACATTGAAGTCGTCAAAAAGGACGGTCGGGTAGAACCGTTCGCTATGACGAAGTTGTTGGTAGCTTTGCAGGCTGCCGCATCAGACATCGACTACACTCTCACGGATGATGAACTTAAACAAATTGAGACTGAAGTGTACAAACACATTGAAGCTCAATCCGTTCTTCTTCCACAAGACTTGCACTTTACCGCTATCGAAGCGGCTCGCAAAGTCAATGCTGATGTTGCAAAAGCTTACGAAGACTATCATAAGCAAAAACAATCATTGAAGGTTTCTGACCTCAATCGATTGAAGGTTGTATCGAAAACCGGAATCGTGTCCGACTTCGACGCCAAATACATCGAAGACGCCTGTCAAAAGGCTGCAAAATCCATCGGAAAAGAATTGACCGATGAACGATTGCACAATGTTTTGTCTGAAGTGGCTCACTGGCTCGATACATCCAAATACCATGACACTGTTGCAACGAGTGATCTCCACCGTTTCGTCATGGGAGGCTTGAAAAAGGTTGATTTGCCAACCTATACAGCCTACAAACGTTACTGGCAGGCTCAACGTGACCGAGCGACCGCATTTCATGAACTTCAAAATGAGGCGGAAGGCTTACGCTTCGGTTCGTACAACGAAAATGCCAACAAAGATTCACAAGTGATTTCAACTAAATCAGCGCTCATCAACGAAATGACCATGAAAAAACTCATGCGTCACGTCTTGAACCCCGAATGGTTGAAGGCTCATGAAGAAGGTTACATTTACATCCATGAACAGATTGTGGCCTAGTTCGGTAACGAACTATGGAAACCGCGTTAACCCGTGCCAAAAGGCTGAAGGGGTGTCGTTCCTACGACACAGTAATTATAGGAAATGATAATGAAAGGAACGGCTAACAGGGAACGAAAGAATCCTGTGCGACTTATGTGATAACATAAACGTTAATCGACTATCGAAAGGATATCTATGAATAATTGGTTCATAGAGAATAACCAAGTAGAGTAGCCCCTGGTGAAAGAAACAGGTTCGTTATCGCCTGAGATTAGGGCGAAGTAAATCGTGTAATAGCCAAAATGCGGCATCCTAAGTAACGCCTAGGATGATGATATAGTCAGCTCACACCCAAGCGGATTTGGGTGACCTCTATAAGGACACATTTAACTGTGACCTCTTCGACTTAGAACACTTGATGAAGGATAAAGAACACGAAGACGGGTTCTATGCCTTCCGAATCAACAACAAGACGACCCATGAACCAAAGCATGTGTCATCAGCCTTTGACATTTTATCAAGCGTAACTATCGCTGCGTCTGGGAACCAATTTGGTAAGAAACGACCCGCGTATTCAGTAATGAGTGCGTGCTCCTACATTTAATGCTTGCAACACCCTAAAGTCTCAATCACCTAAACAGTCAGTGGAAACACTAAGCTGAACGGTTGTCGAAAGACGGAAAAAAGTATTGAGAATGAGGTAAGCTGAAATAAAAGCCACACTCGTGGTGCTAACCCTCGCAAACAATGGGCATTTAGCAGGGACGTGACCTAAAGAGAAATCCATGGCACACCCCCAACGATTATCTCCTTGAGGGAGAGTAAATCCGTAAGTCACTGACGGAAGAAAAATGTAGCTCCTATAACATATAGGATGAAGATTTAATCTGAACTTGTCCGAAAGGATAAGCCGTGATTCGCTCACGCTAATAGATTGACGCTCTATTAGGAACATTATTGGGTTTCACTGTCAACCACATTGACAGCACCTTGGCACCGTATGCTGAAAAATCATATCAGCATTATTTAAACGATGCTAAAGAATACGGTATTGCAGATGCTGAACGTTATGCAACAGATAAAACGCTCAAAGAAATTAAACAAGGTGTCCAAAGTTACACCTATGAATTGGCGCAAACACAGAACGCGTTGGGCCAAACGCCTTAAGTAAGGGGCCAACGAAAGTGAACCTATCAAGGGTGTCTTCGAAAAGAAGGCTAACGGGCAAAGCAAAAATAAGATAAATGTAACCTCAACCGAGGACGAATATGCTGATAAGAGAGCCTAACTCCAACAGTTGGACAGAGGTAATCCCGTGCGAAGCTCTTAACATCCAATAAGAGAACGTGTAACGACTATTCCCGTAGTGGGTGGTGAAAGTCCACAACAGAAGTACGGCTGCTATTGATACGCAGTGGGTGAGAACCCCTTAAATGGAAGCGCTCAACAATTGATTGAATGAGATTACAAGAAAGGTGTGATGGAAATACCTTACGGATATCTTTATTTAACAACCAATACCGTAAATAATAAAAAATATGTAGGAATCCGACATACATCAACATACGATGAACATTATTTAGGTAGCGGTAAATACTTAAAACAAGACATTAAATTATACGGTAGACATTCGTTTACCAATGAAATAATTGCGTGGTACGATTCAGAAAAAGAACTTTTTGAAGCCGAAAAAGAATTCATTAAACTGAATAATTGTGTCAATTCACCCGACTGGTATAATGCCGTTGGAGGTGGCAGTGGTAACTTCAATCGATGCAACACACCAGAAGCTACTCAAAAAGCTCTAGATGGTCGATGGAATAAAACAACTGACGAATTAAATGAAATCAGCCATCGTCAAGCTAAAACATTAAAACGTACATTAGCAAATTGGTCAGACGAAGAACGCAAACATCACAAACAACAAACAAGTATCGGAACCAAAAATGGTATCAAACAAGCAAGGCTTAATGAAACAAAAGAACAAGCTGAACAACGTCACCGAAACTATTCAAACGCTCAATCAAAGAGCACAAAGGTCGACATTGGTACACAAATGGAATCGACAATAAACAACAATATACCTGCCCAGAGGGATACTGGCCAGGACGCACCATTCAATCAAAACGTTAAGATATAGTCTATGCCTTTATGAAAATAAAGGACCAACATGTTTACAACAATCAGCTTTGGGTTGGATACAAGTAAATGGGGTCGTGAAATCACACGCGCCATCCTAGAAGACCGCATGTCACCAGACAACCGCGATGTCTTCCCTAAACTCGTTTTCATGTATCGAAGCGAAATCAACGGTGATCCAACATCACCAAACTATGACTTATACAAACTAAGTCTTGAATGTTCATCGAAAAAGCTTTATCCTGACTATCTTTCAATGCAATATGAAGGCGAAGGTGAACATTATCGCCGTGACGTTTACGAACGGAGCGGACAAACGATTGCTCCAATGGGTAGATGTAAATCGACAGCCCATGTAAAATCTTTTGAACTCAGCTTGATTCACTGAGGGTTAGAGAAATCTAGCTAACGGTTAGGTCTTTGATGAAACGACTCTGGAAGCGTCGTTGGTGGGAATCTCAAAGATGAGACCGTGGGAAACTATTAGAATAAAAGGAGAAACAATGAAAGCATTTGTCATTTCATTAAATAATAAAACAAAAGAACTTAGTGTGATGTCTAAAAAAGACCGTCACGCTAACGTACAAATATTTACGATTATGAACCACTAACAAGTGCTGATACAATGGAAGAAGCTAATTCATTGAAAGACCATATTCAATCAATTGGAGTTGAAACCTACTTTGATAATATTATTTCTAATAGCACCTGTATCGACTAGCCGTGATGAATGTAGCGGCGGAGACAATCTCCTTAATGTAGGTGTGACTTGAATCCACACCGAAGCGGAAGACAAGTTAAACAACTTGATGATATAGTCAGTGCCACTGGTGACAGTGGAATCACACGTGCCGTGCGCACCTCTCACCATTTATCGACCCCGAAACAGGTAAAGACGTTACCGACGGTCGATTCAATATCGGTGCCGTGTCCATTAACCCTGTCAAGTTTGCTCTTGAATCACGTGACGCTGAAGGCAACTTCGACAAAGCAAAATTCGACGCCCTTGTTGAAAAATACAGCAACATGGTCTTCGATATTCAAAACTGGCGATACGAACGTGTCGGAAACCTTTACGGATCTTCCAACCCACTCTTCTGGTGTGAAGGTGGTGCATGGCAGCGTATTCGCCCTGACCAACAAGTAAAAGATTCACGCCTCTTAGACGGTGCAACAGCGTCTATCGGCTACACAGGTCTTTATGAAATGGTCAACGCCATGGTTGGACCTGAGTGGGAAACCTTTCAGATGATGACCGCAAACAAATGCAAGCGGACTTTCTCGAACATGTGAATCGTATTCGCATCGAGCGTAGTCAAACGGATAAACATCCATATGCATTATACTCCACACCTGCTGAAAGTTTAGTGTTCACGTGGGAGAAACTCCTCACCAAACAATTTGGTGTCATCCCAGGTGTCACCGACCGTGACTACCTAACAAACAGTTTCCACCAACCTGTATGGATTCACTCAAGTGCGATTGACAAAATCGATTATGAGAAAGAATTCCATAGCATCGCTAAAGGTGGACACATCTCATACGCTGAGTTTAACTACGGCGTATCACCAGCTTCACTTGAAGCTATCGTCAACTATGCAATGCGCCAAGGTATGTACTTTGGTGTTAATGTCATCAGCTCTGTCTGCGAAAAATGTGGCGAACATGGGGACTTCCTCATGACCTGCGACAATTGCGGAAGCGAAGACATCTTAGTTGTCGAACGCGTAGACCACATGCGCTTTCACTAGGGAAACCTAGCGTCAAAAGAACTTAAATTGCTGGAAACTCCTAAAGCTCAATTAACCTACATGGTCAGAGAAATCTAGAAACAATAATTGAAATGAGGTATGCTGAAACAAAGCTCGACCGAGTGCTAACCCTCTCAAACAATGGACGATCAGCAGCGAAACCGTAACCACGGGACGTTCAACGACTGTAATAGTTCCACCTTTAACATGGTGATGGGACAGTCTAATCTTTATGGAAACATAAAGCCACATGGTGTGGATATCTCACCTATTCTAAACGCTCTGGCGTACAAGCCGTTAATGACGGTAAGTGGTCAGAAATCAAAGAACGTGTTCGTCATGGAATCGAACGCGGTCAGCTCGGACAAGCCTCCTACGCTGAATCTCATCCAGAATAATCTGGAACGTATGCGCTATGAAAGCCAGCCCGTGCAAGTCGGGCCATACGTTTAAATGTTTAAGTACAAAAGAAAGAAGGAACTGTCTATGAAAATTCATAGTAATATTGTCCATGATGCCAAGCATCTCAAAAATCTGTATGCTCATATGGACCGCACGAGTCACAAATATGACGCCGTTCGTGATGAAGTTGAAGTGTTCATCGCAAAAGAACTGAGCCAAGAATACAACGGCCACATGGCGCATGTCGTCATGGAGTTCGCAACCTTTGACCGTGCTAAAGTAGCAGGTCAATATGTGGCCTATAACCTCGGGAAGCCCTGTTATGCCGTAACGGTTGTGGGAGGCGCACAACCCGACGGAAGTTATATCAAACCATGCATTCACATCATTTATGACGAGATTTACATTCGCGTATTAGAACGCATTTTGCGCAAATTCACTTATAAACACGGTCTGAGAAAACAGTCATAATATCGTATTTATAAGAAGTAAAGTGAAAGGAGGGTGTCTCCATGCGAGCACAGACCTCAAGTTATGTAGTACCAACAAAGGTTCAGTTACCCGAGTCGATTACAAAGCTGTTGGAAAAAAGTTTCCGTATTTCAAATAGTGCTTACAATGAGGCACTGAGCTTTGGACTCAAACGTTTTGAAGCCCTTAAACAAAACTCCTATTATCAAGAACTTTTAGAAGCCCTGCGTCTTGCTCGTAAAGGAATTGCTCAGTTGGAAAAAGCTAAGAAAACAGCCAACGGCTTGAGACAGCAGGTCAAATGTTATAACAAAGCTCTTTTCGAATTACGAAAAGCGTATAGCTTGACCGAATTTGGCTTATCTACCTATCTCAGTCAACAACGAAGAAAACCGGATTCGCCTTACCAACAATTCAACGCAGGTGAAATACAGGTAATTGCCGGTCAAGCAATGAAAACCTTAGAAAAAGTTCTTTTCTATCAAATTAAACCTCATAAGGTAAGGTTTAGAAGTAAGTTCGATTTAGATGTTAGTTTCCGCAACCGTGTCAACACGACAGGGACCAGACTCGAACAATCAGATAAACCAGGTATTGCTTATCAGCTCTATATCCACAAAGTTTCAACCTTTGTTGATATCCCTGTTAAAGCCTTTAATAAATATCAACAAATGAGCTTGTTACGCAGTGAGAAAATCAAATATGTCCAAATCGTTCGAAAAACCATTCGAGGAAAGAAGGTTTATTACCTACAGATTGTCTGTCAGGGATTTCCACATTCAAAGGTCACCAAAGGAGAAGGAGTGGTTGGAATCGACCCGGGTATTTCGACGGTGGCCTTTGCGTCACCGACAGAAGTCGCCCTAGTCGATTTGATACCCACAACGATTACTAGGAAGGAAAAACTCCTCAAACAACTCGACCGAAAAATCGAGCGTAGCCAACGCGTGAATAATCCTGAGTGCTATGAGGTGAATGGAACCATCAAGAAAGGTGCACGATTCAAACGTCCGTCAAATCGACAACAGCGATTGCGAAATCGACGACGCAAAGTTTATCGTTCTTTATCCGAAGAGCGAAGAAAACTTCAAGGACAACTAGTCAGCCGAATCGTTTCACAAGCGTCCAGCATCCGGATTGAGGAATTGAATGTCAAAGAACTCCAGAGACGGAGTCGAGATATTCGCATCAATCCAAAGACCAATCGACCTTATAGTAAAAAGCGTTACGGAAAAGCCATTTTTAGGGGCGCTCCTGGTGCTTTGAGAGTTGCTCTTGAAACAAGAGCCGCACAACTTGACATTGACGTAGAAGTCATTTCACCGAAAGACGTGAAACCAAGCCAATACAACCACGTCACTCAAACCTTTGATAAAAAATCTCTTTCCACTCGCGTGTATGACCTGTCAAGTGATTATCCGGGTGTACAACGCGATCTCTATTCGGCCTTTCTTATTGGACATATTGAGAAGGGTCACTACCAACAAAAACAACTAGAGCAGGACTTTCCTGTTTTCTACGATCAAATGAAGGACTTCCTTCAACAACCAATTGAAACCGAGCGTTTAGCTTGGTACCTTAACTAAACATTCATGGTCAAGGAAAAGACAGTAATACCCGAGGGACTGACGCTCCTTCGTCACCGCACAAGACAAAACTCCTCTTTCTACATAGTATAAAGAGGTTTTGAGGCGGAAGATGTATGTTTCGACGTGTGTCTTCCTTCTTGTGAAACTTCCAAGCTCAGACACATACTGAGATCGGGTCCTTACCCGAAGCAGGTCATTGCTGTTTAGCAGTCGCCTTTAACTCACCTGTGAGTTGGAGACGAGAACTGAGCGCGTTTACCATGAGGTAAACGGGAATCCCGGGGTTGAAACCTCGGGAGGACGTCAAGATGAAACTTACATTCGCGTATTAGAACGGATTCTGCGCAAAATTCATTTATAGAAAGGAAACAATGGCCTATATTCATCAAATCAGTCAGTTTGATATCGACAACGACTTCGGACGGGGTCCAGTCGTGTCGGTATTTTTCAATTTCTGCTCATTTCATTGTAAAGGCTGCTGGAACGAATCAACCTGGGCCCGTAAAGAGGAACTCTACTGGGAAAATGAAAAGGTAGCGAACGTCATCATCGCAGCTCTTCAAAAACTCAAGGAACGAGGTATGAAACCAAATCTCAGTCTGTTAGGTGGTGACCCCATCGTCCCCGAAAACATCGAAGATACGAGAGAAATTATAGAACAAATTCGTTCAGAAATTCCTGATGTGACTATTTGTTCATGGACAGGGTTTGACGTCGAAGATTGGTGGAGAAAAGAAGGGTATGACACACAAAAAGACCTACTCAAGCAGTTGGACTATATTGTGGATGGGCGTTTCATTCACCGATTAAAAACAAAAAACCAAATGTTTGGTAGTATCAACCAGCGGGTGCTCGATACTAAAAAGTTATTAGAACTAAGTAGCACACGACCACTAAAGAAGCGATCTTACACTCACTAGCATATCCAGATGTAGAAATCATTGTTATTGACGCACCGGGCTACAAAACAACACCAAGACAATTGATGGAGGATTATCTGCATGAAGATAATCGTAGTCGGTTGTATCAACTATCCGTACTACACCATGTTGCTGATTTTAAGAAAGGAACGACGAATGCGAACACAAATTCAACGAGATAACGCAGGACTTAACATCGCAAACTTATTAAAATGGATTATGCAAAATCCTAGCAAAGAAAGTAATTATTTGCAATGCAAATTAAAAGACATCATTATTGAAGTTGGTGAAGACGAACTCATCACCTTGACTGGAAACAATGATGGGGAAATCTTCCTCAATTACTTTGACTACGAAGATGTTTCAGACTTTATTTCAATGGATGAACTCATCGAAAAGAACATCATAGAAGAGCCACTGTTTGTTGTTATTGCAGACTTCGCTGACGACCTATATGTGACAGACACGCGCATCGTAGGTATCACCGATGATTATGCTTTGGCTCAATCCATTGCGACAGATACCAATGGTAATATTGACGTCGCTCAACTAAACAAACCCATCGACATCCAAGCCGGAGCTTACATGGAATAAGAAAGGAGGGGTCAACAATGAAACAAATAACAGACCACGAAGGTAATAAATACCGAAGCATCAAAGACATGTGTAAACACTACGGAATGAAACTGTATGTTTATCAGAAACGTCGTAAGTCGGGATGGTCGAAGGTGGACGCCTTAACAACACCTGTGGCGACCTACACAAGAAAAAGAAAAGAAGTATATGACCATAAAGGAAACCCTTATCCATCTGTTCCTGCTATGTGTGAAGCATATGGTATAAAAGAAGGTACCTATTATAGGCGTAAGCGAGCAGGAGCTAGTATTGAAGAGGCACTCACCACAGGTATCGCACACAAACGAAAACGCGTGCAAGATCATTTAGGTAACTGGTACCCATCACTCAATGCAATGTGTAAAGCCTACGGAGTTACAACATCGATATATTGTGGCCGTAGGGACGCAGGATACCCACTCGAAGAGTGCCTAACTAAACCAGCAGGAACAAGATTAAAACGTGTGATGGATCATGACGGGAATATCTATACAACACTCAAAGAGATGTGCGAGGCGCACAATATCGGCTATAGTACCTATCGTAAACGAAGAAAAGAAGGGAAGACCGTGGAAGAAGCTTTGACACCAAAAGAAAAGGTAAACATCCCTTACGAACAACCAAAGGGACCTGTGACTGACCATTTAGGGCAAACCTTCCAAACCTTTGGCGAGATGTGTCGCCATTACGAAGTGTTGCCAGAAACCTGTTTGAATCGATTGCGTCGAGGGAAACCGCTAGAAGAAGCGTTAACACCAAGCCGGGCCAATAAGCCAGTCGTCGACCATTTAGGTAACGAATACTCATCAATCATGGCACTCTGCAACCATTATGGTATCAACTATCATGCGTACATACGTCAGAAAGCTCGGGGTTACTCTGTAGAAGAAATCCTGTCCAGACAACGCATCTACACAGGATTGGATGGAGAGATGTTCACATCCATGAAGGAAATGGCCAAGCACTATGGAATAGGCTATTCCACCTTAAAACGAGCGCACGCAACCTTATCACCAAGTGATTTCCTCGATTATTTACGTCACCCGGAACGCGGGTTTGGGGCATCTTGTGTGATAGACCATGAAGGTAACCAATTCAAAACACTTGAGGACATGTTAAAGCACTATGGCATAACGCATTCAGCCTACGCACAACGGTTGCGAAAATTGAAGTGGTCACTAGAAAAAACATTGACAACACCGGTGCGTAAAAGAAGTACCGTCATCAAAGACCATCTAGGAAATGTTTACGCAAATGTTGAAGAGCTGGTTGACACATACGGAATAACCAAATCTTCATATTGGAATCGCCTCAAAGCGGGTTGGTCGTTAGAAAAGACCTTGACCACACCAATAAGACAGTGTTAGACACACAGAAGGTATACGCTCACGCAGCCACCAATAACGTTGCGAAATTGAGCGAAAATAATGATTCCAAAGTTCGCCCCGAACTTTGTTTTCACAAATCATCCAAGACATGTGATATAATAAAAGGGAAAGGACGGTGCCTATGAAGTTCACTGGAAATAAAGAAATTGATAAACAAATCAAACGAGGACTAGGACCGCTAGACCCTGTCAATATGGATGATTACTGGGACCCACACGACACCTTTTTGGAACATGTTGTCGAAGTTGGCAGTCTCGATGACATCAAGCTCATGTTCGAAGAAAACTTTGGAATTGAACGCTTATTACAGCTCGGTGATGATGCTAAAATTATCCTTGCGTCACAAGGTTATGCTCATGACATATTAGCCGCCGATGAAAATGAAAACGTGCGGGCGAGTGTTGCAAACATTGTGACAATCCTGAACAATTTTTAGGCGATGAGTCCTATTATGTCAAATGCGAACTCATTTCTCGAGATATTGGACTTGACAAATTTGCAAATGATGAAGACTCCCTCATTCAGCGGGCTGTCGTACGAAGAGGGTATAACCTAGAACACTTTGTGAACTCTGACAAGTTTCGTGTTCGACAAGAAGTCGCAAAACAAGGTTATGGGCTTGAACGACTCAGCCATGACCCCGATGACCGAGTTCTCGAAGAGGTTGCAAGGCAAGGCTATAAACCGGAAGTATTCGCAAATCATGAAGATGAGCGAATTCGGTACGCAGCTTGTCAGGCGGGAGCTGAACCTGAACGATTTGCTAAAGACCCAAATCCGAAATTTAGAGCGGCTGTAGCACGCAATGGTGACTGTCTCGATATTCTTCAACATGAAAACTCACCAAAAGTTATCTACGGCGTAATTAAACGGTTACAATTTAGAACAGTTTGTTCACCATACAGATGAACTTGCGCGCAGGTTAACTGCACATCAAGCTTATATGAGCAATGACACAAGCCTCAAAGAAACTATCTATAGTCAGATGCAAGACGACGAATCTTCCACCGTTCGGGCAATAATCGCCGATGATGGTTATTATCTGGAACACTATGTGACCGATGAAAGTAGTTTTGTTCGAGAATCAGTCGCTAAACAAGGATATGCCTTGGAACGACTCGTCAATGACCCATCTGAATGGGTACAAATGCGTGTGGCAGAACATGGATATGGATTGGAACAACTCAAAGATTCACCATCGGCGCTCGTGCGCGGAATGGTAGCGGCACAAGGATATCAACCTGAAGTATTCGTGAATGACCCTGATGAAGAGGTTGCCGAAGTTGCAAGACCGATTTTAGCAGAACTTGAATGGGAACGCGCTCATGAAGTAACCTTGTCTACCGAAGATCTCGAAGACTTGTCAAGTGTTGAAACTTTCACGCTAAATTAACTAAGAAAAACACCTTTCGGTGTTTTTCTTATCTTTTTTTGTGTTTTGGCCTACGCCAAAACACACCAAATGGGGTCTTCGCCCCCAAACCCCTTTTTCTTTTCGAAAATCTTAAATGTCTACTTGCATATTAGCAAGTATTGTGATATACTAATAACGTCAAAGAAAAGACGTTAAAACTCACGTCACATTGGACCGTTCACGTTTAAAAAAAGGTCCGTTATCGAGAGCCGATAACACGGAGTGGAGAATCGGAACCACGTGAGAACCGATAAGGCCACGAACCGAGCGGAAACGCGCGGTCGCACTCCCGTAGAGTGCGTGGATTGAAATGCACCTCCCAAAGAATGTCCCTTTGTGGGCGTTTTTGCCGATTTAGCTCAGCAGGTAGAGCACATTCTAACATATACCATTTTTGATAGTAACCATGGATTTATAAATAATCAATACACCATATAATGAAATACAGCGAGAACCAAGTTGTGATTTGTGGATGCACTATTAGTGGTCATCAAGTAGAGGCCGGCTCAGTCTCTGAGGAGATATCCTCTTGATGCGTTAATAGGTTACCTCTGTCGTTACCCACCTCGTGTGGATATGAGAATGTAGCTGTTGACGAACGTGAGAAAAACCGATGATAAAAATCTATTTATTTGTCATCAACTGCTAGGTTTTTCAGAGCAGCACATCCATGGTAAGAATGAAGCCGCGGGTTCGAGCCCCGCAGTTGGCATTGGTAGTCAGTTTTGATAGCTTTGCGATCAAAGCAGCGACCACCACGTCATGAGTGACGTAAAAGTTCTCTTTTCCGGGCACAGTCAAGGAATAAGACACAAAAACCCGAGGTACGGACGATTCCTCGTTAAATAAGAAAGTTTCTTGATTTTTCTGCACGTCAGATGAAAAAAGCCTTTTTCGTTAAACTTTGCGCGGACCTTCTGCGCATGGATATCTCCTTATGAAAATTAGTGCCCGTTTTTAATATGACAATGTTGAGGGAATACCTTAATATTGTCACCATTCATATAGATATTCTAACGATGGAAACCTCTGATTTCAATCGGGGGAGGGGTAAATGGTATGTATCTGGTGTTGAAAACCTGCTTTTTCGCTCACAAATGAATAGACATGCGTAAACGTATGTCATTGCCGTAGCTTATCAACCTGCGGATTTAGAAACACGTTTCTAAAAAGAAGTCTCAATTGTTTTGTTCAAGGAACAAAGAAGGTGGAAGGAAGTTTCTTCTGTTTGACCACCTTCAAATTAGGGACAAACCACCTACTTTAGTGGGTGGTAGTTGATATACACCAATTTGATGGTCGACGCAGACCGTAGTTGTTTGGTCTAGTAGCGCAGATGGTTAGCGCACCTGCCTGTCACGCAGGGGGTCGCGGGTTCGAGTCCCGTCTAGACCGTTCCGTCAAAGAAAGACGTTAAAACTCATGTCACATCGGACCTTTCACGTTTCAACAGAGGCCTGTTATCGAGACCCGATAACACGGAGTGGGCAATTGGGACTACGTGAGAACCAATTAGACCACAGCAGTGCAGGAATGTGCTGTCGTACCCTATATGGGTGCGTGGATTGAAATCACGCCTGTAACACGGGTTCGACTCCCGTACGATGTATCAACAATGCGTGTATCTCCGCTCAAGGAAGCCACGAGCACTACTTGATAAGGGTGTCACGCATTGTTTCGGCCCAGAGGTTTATAAATTTCATCAGGGTCGCATGGAAGGGTAGCGAAGTGGCTAAACGCGGCGGACTGTAAATCCGTTCCTTCGGGTTCGGGGTTCAAATCCCTCTCCTTCCATATAATTGAGGCAGGTAGAAGCAGTTGGTAGCTCGTCGGGCTCATAACCCGAAGGTCGTGGGTTCGAATCCCACCCCTGCAATCGCCAGCATAGTGACGACATGCATGGTTCCTGTGAATATGAAGTACGGCAAGTGCCCGAAGTATTCACTGCTTCTGCGGGGATAGACCCCAGATGTAATTGGCCGTAAAGGTCATCACCGCCATAGTAACGACATGCGCGGATCGAGTGGGTGCGGAGTAGGACAAGTGTCTGAAGCATCCACGGTTTCTGAGGGGCTCGCCCCCGATTGACTTGCAATAGTCTGTAGGTGCAAATACTAGCGGCCGTTGACGGCAGATATTACATTACGGCAGTCTGCGAATAGCACCTAAATTTTGGAAGAGGCTTGTCCTCTGTAACAGGTACGGGTACCGCCCTAAAACCCGTAAATAGTAGCGTAAGAGAAGGCAGTCGCGAAAGCCTGTTGATTGTGTGGCTCCAATTTAGAGTCACAAAAATGTCCGTATGAGGTTCAACCTCGAAACCCGTGTACACCAGGGTCGGACGATTTTTTGTGTCATTTGTGGACTGACAAAGAAAGAACCACCGTAACAAACGTAAAGCGCTAACGATTTGTTGAGGTCCCCGCAGCCTCGGATAAATGTGAGTGGGATTTGCCCACCTATCAGTGATGTACGGATGCAGCCCGGAATTCCGTTAAATAGTAACCCTAAACTTGAGCATCTAGTTCTCAGGGGATGGCAGGGGTGATAGCAGAGCTGATATGTTTTTGACAATCGAGCTCTTCGTGGTAGAGATGTGAAGGTGGATTATTCACGCCTCACTGGGTGACAGTTCCCGTGCAGAATAATTGCTAGGTGTCGCATTCGAGCGACAATCGGGAACATCGTGGGTTCGAATCCCTCACGAAGAATTGGCAATGTCGCCGACCGTTCGCACCCGGTCAGTGTGCGTGGATTGAAACGCGCTTGCGGTAAACTTTGTCATTTCGAGACTGACACAAAAAGAACTCGCGTTACCAAATCTGTGCGCAGGATATGGTAGAGGTTTGACCCACCTCGGACAAACGGGTCATTCTCTTCGGGAAGTAGCTCAGCTTGGTAGAGCACCTGGTTTGGGACCAGGGGGTCGCAGGTTCGAATCCTGTCTTCCCGATTTGTGTACGATGTACACAAAGCAACACACGATAAAGAAATCAATCAAATCAACCACCCGTAAAAAGGTGAGGAAGAGAAAGCAAAAGCGATGGTCGTAGTAGCGCCAAACAGCAAATGGGAATATAAAGTTTAGTAATACATTAGTGAACAACCTTAAAACCATAGCACAGAGCGAACAGACTTGTGTCCAAACCAACAACTTGCTTGTTGGGGTTGAAGGAATTGTCCTGAGTACGGCATAATAGCATAGCCAACGACTATTTCGTTGCGGTCAAATGTGACTGATTGTGTCGGAATCTGGGAGGACCAGCTCCCAAGGCTAAATACTGATCTTGATTGATTTGTGGAGGATTACCCAAGTCCGGTTTAAGGGAACGGTCTTGAAAACCGTCAGGTCGTTATGCGGCGCGTGGGTTCAAATCCCACATCCTCCTTGGGGCACATGCCCAATATCAATGGGTCCGCACCCGAATGGGCAATCATGAATTGATGCGGACTTATTTATGTAATCAGTGCCACAACGGCGTGCAATGCTTGAAAGAGGATTGCTAAAGTTCTTAGAGCGCAAGCTCTTCGTATAGACTCGATAACTCAGCTGGTAGAGTAGCGGACTTTAATCCGCGGGTCGCAGGTTCGAATCCTGCTCGAGTCATGCCAGTAGGTTTGCAATTTTTTTAAATTGTAAGACTATTAGTCTCAATAATCGGAGTATGGTTGTTGAGTCTTTTTTTGAGCAACGGAGACCAATTAGTCTACGACTCAGGTACTTGTGTGGTGGAACACAGCATACACATCGGGACCGTGCTTTGGCTAGATATCTAGCGAGTTGCCATGCTCGCCAAACCCCGTAAAGGACTGAATTAACAGTCGCCTCAATCAATGGCAGGCTTGCGGGTGCAAATCCCGTCACAAGTATATTTCACATCACGACCAATATCCCGATGACGTCGTAAAACTCAGGCGGCAAATCCCACACAAGTGCACTAACGCTGTGGGCGAACCGAGGCGTAAGTTTTGCATCGTAATGCGTTTTCCGACCCTCGAACTCGAAAAGACAAAAACCAAGAAAACTACGCTCGTATGGACAACGAGCATCATCTACAAGCCTGTCTCAGTTTGTAGGTGAGAGACAAAATAATATAGTCTGGTTGCGGATGCGACTGGGGTAAGAGATGAGTACAGCGCGGTACTCATCTGCTATATCTGCAGGACGCGAACCCAATGCATACCGCTTTGGCCAATTAGCCAAAGGGGTCCCTGTAAAACCATTTGGGTCATTCGCACCCTCCGCATTATAAAGCCTTTTGCTTTAGAAGTACAGTTTCTAGGTAATAAAAACCAGGAACAATATCCGTCTGACTGTACTCGACGGATGTTCAAACTTGTTGGTTGTCAGGTTCTCCAACATAAGGTATCAGAAGTGTTGAGGATACCATTTTAGGCGCGATAGCTCAGTCGGTAGAGCAGCAGGTTGAAGCCCTGTGTGTCGGTGGTTCGATTCCACCTTGCGCCATGACCCTTTGATGTATCAACCGTACGGGGACACTAAGCGACACAAACATACGATACGAGCTGGACAATGGCCAGGACACCATGAAGTTTGTGTCAAATTTATGAGATATAGCCAAGTGGTAAGGCAAAGGACTTTGACTCCTTGATGCGTTGGTTCGAATCCAGCTATCTCAATGGTAACTCGGTAGCTTAACAGAAAGAGCACTTGCACAAGGTGTCGGAAGGTGCGGGTTCAAATCCCGTCCGAGTTATAAAATAAAAAATGAGGCGTTGTTATGAAACAAACATTTGACGAATTTCTCGATGAATATTTAAACGAACAAGATGAAACAGTTCGTGCAGAATATGAAAAAGCAAAAGAAGAACTATTAGAAAAATAGTTTAACTCTAACCATGTCCGGTACTTAATTACAACCTAGTTCCAAGGTTGACAATCGGACAAAACGCGTGAACGTGCTCGGAACAGCACTATTAACAAAAGTGTGCAGGTGGTGCCTGCATATTATCACGCTCGCCACGTGATATTCTGGAAGGTTACTCAAGTGGTGAAGAGGACGGTTTGCTAAATCGTTAGGCGGTAACACGCGCGAGGGTTCGAATCCCTCACCTTCCTTAAATGAGGTCAAAATGAATAAACAATTAACTGAATATCAACAAGCTTTGCACCAATTCATGAATGAGTTAGAAAAACAATTGGAAACACTATCTGACAGCGAACTTATTCACTACTTCAACAACGCAAAACAACATGTAGTAGCGCAACCAGACATTAAACCAAACGTTTTAAAATTCTACACGAATGTGTTCAAAGAAGAATATGAATTTCTAACGTTTGATGAGATTAATGATTTGGAAACTAGTATCAATATCATGGTATCTATATCATCTAAACTCAAAGATTTAGAAATTAATAAATAAATACCCATTCGGGTCACGAACAAGTCAGGAGAATATTATGGAAGAAACATATGAAATGCCATTGGATAACCTGCTCCACGAATTAGAAGAACGCGGTATCGATACTTCTAAACTAAATCTTATTGAGGAAGATTGACTACAAATCATGAAAGAAGTAATCTTAGACGAATCTATTTTGAACATCGACGAATGGCTACCACAAGAAACTATTGACCAAACCGTCAAACTTATTCGCCACCTAGAAAAACAATCGAGGGATAAATATGACACTAGTACAACGTATGGATGAATTCATCGATAAACTAGAACAAAACAACAAAACATTTATCGAAAACCTAAACGCAGAGTTTGAAAAATACCAAAAATCAAAACAAAAGCTGTCAAGGAAAAGACATTAAAACCACACATGTGTTAAATGGTTACTATTATTGTGCTATTCTTACGATGATACGTGATCATGTGATGTATCTGCCCAATCTAGGTACATCACGAGCCTGTTTAGCTCAGTTGGTAGAGCATCTGATTTGTAATCAGAGGGTCGGCGGTTCGAATCCGTCAACAGGCATGGGATTATGAAAAGAAACTGCTCTCATGTGGAATCTTTTTCCCCAAGTATACTTGGCAACGACACACCATCTCCGCTGTTGAGAACAACTGTCGTTGCGATGTAGTCTGGATGCGGATGCGTCTGGGGTAAGTGGTGAGAGACCGCGCGGCTCTCATCAGCTACATCATTCGGGATATAGCCAAGTGGTAAGGCTGGGGACTTTGACTCTCCGATGCGCTGGTTCGAATCCAGCTATCCCAGTAAAGTGAGGTATAATCATGCAAATTTGACGAATGTCAGGCACAGATTCAAGTAGGGCATACGCTGGTCTTGACGGCTTCATGACGGATTGTCATTTTGGTTTCTTTCTGATATAATATAAGTATACTAAAAGAAAGGAGACGAACATCATGAAAATCACATCAAGTTATGCGATGAAGTTAACTGGTGATTTAAAGGCCTTAGAAAACTCAATCCGCATTTACCGTGACGCACTTCATTGTGTCATCCCTATTGTGGATGCACATTGGAATGAACTAGAAAGTTTTGAATATACGAAACAACGTATGACATATACAGAGAAACTCATTCATTCTACTGATGAACATCAAGCCCGATATGACTTTGATGAAAAATTTCCCAAATTCCCTTCATATTTACGTAGGGCTGTACTCAATTGTGCAATTGGCCTCGTCTCCTCTTATCGTAGTAACTTAGCGAATTGGGAAAAAGATCCGAAAGGACAAGCCCCACAATTGAGTTTGACTCATTATGCTTATCCAGCCTATTACAAAAGTCGCTTATTTAGAAATTTTGACCCGATTTGTCAAACAGTTGAACTCAAAGTGTTCAAAAATGGTGATTGGGTATTCGAAGTTTATAAACTAAAAACATCTGATTGCACCTATTACCAAACCCATTTAACCGGTAAGAAACAAAACGTTCCTATCATTCAGAAGAAAGGGCGTCGTTTTTATGCGACCTTTTCTTACGAGGAAAAAGTTGAATTGGTGAACGAGGAATCCATCAGCAAAATCTGTGCGGTGGATTTGGGTTTAAATACTGACGCTACGTGTACCATTATGGACCAAGACGGTACGGTTTATGCACGAAAATTCATTTCGTTTCGCAAAGAGCACGACCGACTTAACACACAACTAGGGCGTATCAAACGCAATCAAAAACGAGGTTCCCACCACAATAAAACGCTGTGGCGTAGTGTGGCTGGAATCAGCCAAGATATTGCCGATAAAACCGTCCAAGCTATCCTTGACTTTGGAAACGAGCATGGTGTTGACGTTTTCGTTCTTGAGTATTTGGACTTTAAGGGCAAGAACATTGTCAAACGGGCTCATTTCTGGCGCTATAAACGCATTTATAAGGTGTTAGCTCAACGAGCGCATCAATATGGTTTACGGATCGCACGTGTCAATGCACGATATACCAGTCGATTAGCCTTTGATGGGTCTGGTTGGTCCAAACGTGGACGTGAAATTGCACCAGAAACACCTTACGCTTTGATGGAATTTCCAACCGGCAAAACCTACAATGCGGATTTAAACGCATCATATAACATCGGTGCCCGGTATTTCATTCGGCACCTATTAAAAACCGTTACGGCGACGCAACGGTTAGCACTTGAGGCAAAAGTTCCTCAGGTAGCTAAGAGGAGCACCTGCACCTTGTCTGACCTCATTAACCTAAGAAGTGAATTTGTCGCTTTAGCATCAAACTCAGGCTTAGGTCGTATGGACAGAGAAGGAAGTCTGTCATTGGGACGAAGCTGACACCGCGGGATCCGACGACAGAAGCGCCATCCAAATGTCTTTGGATGGTGAGGCTTCACGTAAGGCAACTTGGTGCGCCACCCACCTGTGGAGGGCACGTCACATCATGCAACAATAAACACAAACGAAAGCAATGAACATGAAACTTTTACGCATCCAACAACAATATGGTGACTCAACTCGAATCAACTATAAGTATACGACTATTCCCACAACACCGGAAGACCTATTAGCACTTATCCAATCACTACCACAAGTTAACCCTGTAGAATGTGATTTGAAAACAATCAAAGAACGGTCAACATGGAGTCCTGGAATTGAAATGATGAACGCCGATATTCAAAAAGAACTCAAACGTGGATTAACCATTCTGCGACAACGTTGTAAATCAAAACCCGGAACATGGCATTGTTTTATTCTCGACATTATTGATTTTGATGAAATGAAAACCAAATTAATCAATGACGCTGAAACAGAACTTACCAAAATTCCAAAAACGAATTCAAAATATAGTTTAGTTCTTGATTTTTATGCGACAACAGGCATCGATAAAGACATCAAAGAATTTCGGGAAGCTTATTTAGGTGACAAAATAGTTCTAGAAGATACTTTGCATTTGTACTCTGATGACAACAATCATATCATCGAAGTCGCAAAAGCACACTGTTTGCCATACTTGGAATTCCAATCAGTGAGCGGTGAAATACGCGAACATAATAAAAATGTCATTTCACTAGAAACGTTAGTAGAAAAACAACTCATCGATGCAATGTTATCGAATCAAACTCGAAAAATCCATATCGACAATATTAGCATAGATAACGCCTGTTGGAGCGATAATATCCAATCCTGTATTTTCATCAATACAGAAGACAGTTATCGTCAATCCGTAAGAGATAACCTGAAAAAAGAATTAGACCTGCTAGAAGCTCATGAAACAATCAGCTGATAACAGCGCCAAAGAAAGACGTTAAAACTCCCGTCACATTGACTAACTCCGTTTGCATATAGGCTGTCGGAACACAACAAGCATTACCTTCAAGATAACCTACGGGCCTTGCTGGGCTCCGCTATTAAAGACGATAGCGTCTTGCTTGTCCGATATGCTGATATTGGAAGGACTAGGCGATATAGTCACAGTCCGGCTGAAAAGCTACCGAATCAATCTAGTCGCGAATAGACTGATTACGCTTGAAGCTAAATGGGGGTTCGATTCCCTCTATGTTGCCGAGTTATTCAATTAGCCGATTTAGCTCAGTTGGCAGAGCAACGCACTCGTAACGCGTAGGTCGCTGGTTCAAGCCCGGCAATCGGCATTGATGTAAGAAAAAAGCCTGTTATAACTAACCTCTACCGGATAGTCAACAAAATCAACCACCTATGCAAATTAACTTGTCCCATTCAGTTCTTTTTGTTATAGTGGAATTCTCAAAAAAACTTAATCTTCTAGAAAAAAAAACGAGGTAGTATCATGAAAAAATTAATCGGTATCAGCTTTATCCTTGCTGCTCTAGCAGTCATCATCTTTAGTCTCATAGGCTATCCTACTATTGATGCCAATCTTTGGCCCGTAGTCCCAATTGTCTTATTTGTCTTCTTTTCTGTTGAAAATGCATTTAAGAAAGACTACAAGTCCAGCTTGATCTGTGCAGTGATTGGCTTCATCATCGCCAATGCTGTCTATGACCTTCTTCCAATATCAAACGGTATTGTCATTACAGCTGGAGTTCTAGCTTGTGTTGGTTTAGGTTTTCTCTTACCAGACCCACCAAAAGAAAAATAAAACAGTCACTACCTACAAGATATTCCCAGAGAACTTGATAGGGCTCCGTCATCGGAGGGATGTCGTTTTGACTTTTTAGACGCATTATATAAGGAAAAGACGTTAAAACCACACTATCGATATGGTGAAAGGACCAATCGTAAGATTGTCCATATCGAAAGTAAACATTCCCATATCGCCATATCGCCTCTGGATTGGGGAATCCAAGCGATATCAACAGAACGGAGACCACAGGGAACACCCAGACCCGCAGGTCGAAACCAGGTCAATGGCATGACCCGCTGTAGGGACGTCTGCTACAACATAGCATCTATACGTGGCAACTATTTGGGAGGTTGCAATCGTACATTACGGTAGTGTGATTGTTACGATTGGCACAGCTATCACTACGGTGATATAAGACTGAGCCATCTGGGTTCGATCCCCTCGGTATAGATGCTCACTAATCCACCATAGCTCAGTTGGTAGAGCGCATGACTGTTAATCATGATGTCACAGGTTCGAGCCCTGTTGGTGGAGTTCGTGACCTTTGGTCATCGAAAACTTCTATGCTGGTCGTCTAGTGGCTAGGATACAGGCAACAAACCTGTGACGTGAGTTCAATCCTCGCTCAGCATATACAATCTGTGTGCCGACCTCCGAGGAAGCCCTGAGCACTACTCGGTAAAGACATGCACTTCCCTATGATGATATTGGTCGCAGGGGTGCCACGGATTGTTTTAATGTGAAAAAATCAAGGCTCATCGTATAATGGTTATTATGATGGTCTCCAAAACCATAGACGCAGGTTCGATTCCTGCTGAGCCTGTATTGACATTATATGACGCAAACGAAAAAAAACGCACGCGCCATAATTTATTTCTTTTACCCTTTTAAGGGCAAAATGATTCGCAAAAAGGAGAAAATATGAAAACAACACAAACAACGGTAGTCGAAGTCGGCGATATTATCTACATCATCGATAACTACAATAAGATTAACAAAATAACCCTATCGGAAAATCATTTAAAGCAGGACAACTCACAAACATTTGTTTTGACCAACCCTTACTATAAATTAAAAACAAATAAGGTGAAAAACGGTACGCTTGAATTAATCAAAGGGGAGCATCACGACGATTATGATCGATGGGACCCATATCGTGTCGTAAACGAATGGTATACTTATGAGAAAACCGACCGCGTGGCATATTTGGATATCAAAGACGCGCAAAATAAAGTACGTGAATTAACCAGCGAGGATGTTGTGTTATCCCAAGTGACTGAAGAGTTATTCTACAAAATCTCAAAGGATGTTGATTCGATCCTAGAGGATGTTGCATTATACTTTGAGACACTTGATATGAATGGTTTGCGAGATGTAGCTGAATCAACAGAAATTCATCAAACCATTAAATGTATTGATGGAAAACTAAAAGCATTACAAAATTTTTCAAAAAAAAGGAACACAAATGAAAATCGTATATCATAGCTTTACCGGAAACTGTAAACGATTCGCACAAGCTCTCGACTCGAACGCACTGTCCACAAAGGAATTACCCATAGCAGATGAAGACATCGTCCTCGTCTTTCCCACCGTTGGGTTCGGTCAAGTCCCACCGGCAGTCAAGCGATATTTGCAAACCAATCGTGAACACATTAAATTTGTCGTCTCTTCCGGAAACCGGAACTGGGGGCCGAATTTTGCAAAGGGTGCAGACATTGTCACCCAACATTTAGGTATTCCGAGTTACAAAATCGAGCTCGCTGGAACACCGGAAGATGTGGAAACTGTCAAGAAGCGGATTGCCACGCTTTCAAAAAGCCCCTAAATATGATATAATGAATAGAGGTGGAGGACCACCTCAATTTAGTACAAGGAGAAATTGAGTGAATCATATTGAACTAAACAACGCCATTACACGACAAGTGGATGGTTTCTATGACCTAGCTAAAGATAAGGAAGCTTTGGCTGTATACCTAGAAGAAGTGGATTCTAAAACGAAACGCTTCCCGAACGAATTGGAGCGATTATCCTGGCTAGTAGAAAATGATTTCTATTTTGACTGCTTCGCACTTTATGACGAACACTTTTTGAAAGAAATCACTAAGAAGGCGTATAGCTACAACTTCGAATTCGCATCCTATATGGCCGCAACCAAATTCTACGAAGGATATGCTTTGAAAACAAATGATAAAAAGCAATACCTAGAGAATTACGAACAACATATGGTTATCGTTGCCCTCTACTTGGCACAAGGTGATAACTATTTTGCTCTGGAATTGTTAGACAGCCTTATGCGTCAGCTCTATCAACCAGCAACACCAACCATGATGAACGCAGGTCGTTCGCGTGGCGGAGAGTTGGTATCCTGCTATCTACTATCGCTTGATGACAGTTTGAATTCCATCAACTACAACGAATCTGTTGCACGTACCCTTTCAAAAAACGGTGGAGGAGTTGCATTGAACCTATCACGTTTGCGTGCGCGGGGTGAATCCATTCAAGACGTTGAAGGTTGTGCTAAGGGTGTGTTACCTGTAGCAAAATCTCTCGAATATAGTTTCCAATATGCAGACCAATTGGGTCAACGACCTGGTGCCGGGGCTGTTTATCTGAACGTATTCCACGCTGATTTGCCGGAATTCCTAGACACAAAAAAAGTAAACGCGGACGAAGGATTGCGCCTTGCAACTATTTCAACGGGTGTTATCATCCTCGATAAGTTCATGCATTTGGCGCGAACGAATGAGCCATTCTATATGTTCTATCCACACAATGTATTTAAACACTACGGAGTTCATTTGGATGACATGGATATGACCAAAATGTATGAGGTATTGGTAGCTGACCCACGTATTAAGAAACGTGAAGGTTCTGCTCGTGAAATTCTAAATCAAATTGCTAAAATGCAGTTACAGTCGGGATATCCATACCTCATGTTCCGGGACAATGCAAACAAGGCTCACGCCCTAAAAGATATTGGCGATATTAAGATATCAAATCTTTGCGTAGAAATCGCTCAACTACAAGAAGTCTCAGGAATCGGAAACCTTGGAGAACTCGAAGGTTGGGATATTAAACGTGATATTTCATGCAACCTCGGTAGTTTGAACATCGCAAACGTCATGGAAGCTAAAGACATCTATGGTGCAGTATTCCCAGCCATGAAAGCTCTAACGGCAGTTTCTAATATGAGTCATGTGCAAGGAGCGCCTGGAGTTACCAAGGCTAACGATGAATTGCACTCAGTCGGATTAGGTGTCATGAACCTGCATGGATACTTAGCGAAAAACCTCATTGCCTATGATAGCGAAGAGGCTAAAGAGTTTGCCGACGTATTCTTTGCCGCAATGAACTACTATTCTATCCTCGCTTCCATGCATATTGCCCGCAAAACAAAGAAAACCTTTAAGGATTTCGACAAGTCAGAATATGCTAAAGGTGAATACTTTGTCAAGTATACGACACACGACCACTTGCCAGTGTCGCCGATTGTCAAAGACTTGTTCGAGGGGATTGAATTGCCAACACGTGAGGATTGGGCTCAGCTAGCTCGTCGCGTGAAAAACATGGTCTATATCATGCCTATCGCTTGGCAATCGCACCAACACAATCTATTTCATACGTGCAAAACGCAACTTCAAGTGTTATGCCGATTGTGGATTTGATTGAACGACGTGCCTATGGGAACAGTGAAACCTACTATCCTATGCCATTTCTCGATGAAATGACAGCCCTTGTTTATCAATCGGCCTACCAAATTGACCAGATGAAACTGATTGATTTGGTCTCCGTCATTCAGGAACACGTCGACCAAGGAATTTCAACAATCCTCTATGTAAATTCAACTATCTCAACTCGAGAACTGGCACGACTTTACGCCTATGCGCACCACAAAGGATTGAAATCATTGTATTACACACGGAACAAACTCCTCTCAGTAGAAGAATGTACAAGCTGTAGTATTTAATCACATGACCCTTCGGGGTCATGGGTTTGATGAAAGGAAATAAATGAAAGCAGTAAACTGGAACAAACAAGATGATTTGATTTTCATGTATTGGAATCAAAATATTCAACAATTCTGGCTGGACACAGAATTCAAAGTATCGAAGGATATTGCGGATTGGAATGCTTTATCCGCTGACCAACAAGACACCTACAAGAAAGTATTAGCTGGGCTCACAGGTCTTGACACCCAGCAAGGAAACTTAGGAATGAATGTACTCGGTATGCATGTAGAAGACATGCGTCTACAAGCTGTTTATGCATACATGTCGTTCATTGAAGGGGTTCATGCTAAATCTTATTCAACCATCTTTACGTCGTTATTGGACTCGCGAGACACGGACTATCTTTTAGATGAATGGGTACCAACCCACCCGCGCCTGACCTATAAGGCCGAGAAAATTGTAGAGCGATATAACAAACTAGTGACACTCAATCCAAGTGCCTATGATGTCTATATGGCCCACGTAGCTTCCGTATTCTTGGAATCATTCTTGTTCTACTCTGGATTTTTCTACCCTCTATATTTAGCTGGGCAAGGAAAAATGACAACCTCGGGAGAAATTATTCGTAAGATCATGCTGGATGAAACCTTGCATGGTTCGTGTGTGGGTTACTCAGCCCAAGAGATTTACAAGACCTTGACACCGGAAGAACAAGCCAAGGCCGACGAAGAATTATACACACTCTTAGAAGACCTTTTTCAAAACGAAGTCGCTTTCACCCATGAGTTGTATGACAAAATTGACTTAGCTGACCAAGTTATCGACTATGTCAAGTACAATGGCAATCGAGCACTACAAAATCTAGGCCGTGAAGCGTATTTTGAGCACGGACCAATCAACCCAATCATTGAAAACGCGCTCAACACGTCATCCAAAAACCATGACTTCTTCTCCGTCAAAGGTGACTCATATGTCGTGCCTGTAAATGTTGAAGAAATGACCGACGATGATTGGGACTTTTAGCACGTAACCAAATACCTAAAGGGGGTAATACATGTTTACATTTCATATCCGCGGTGAAAACATCGCCATCACTGACGCTATCCGTAACTATGCGGAGACCAAACTTAGCAAATTGGAGAAATATTTCTCTGACGGTGAGACCGTGACCGTACACGTCAACGCTAAAGTGTATCCCAATAAGCGGGCAAAAAGCTGAAGTGACAATCCCTCACAAAAAAACTTCACGCTTCGAGCTGAAGAGACATCAGACAACTGGTACGGTAGTCTGGATTTAGTTGTTGATAAACTGGAGCGCCAAATCCGAAAAACACAAAAACCAAGTTGCAAAATCGTAACAAAGTTCGGGTAGAACAGTCCATTGATAATCCAGACGTTATCGATGACGCTGAAGTATTTGCACGCATCAAGAGTCTTGATGTCCAAGCCATGACAGCACAGGATGCGGTCATTCAAATGGAACTTCTCGGGCACGATTTCTTCGTGTTCCTCGATGAGGATACAGCTCGTGTCAGTGTAGTTTACCGTCGCAACGACGGAACAGATGGTTTGTTAAAAACAAATTATAACAATCCGTACGCGCCAGTAGGCAAAGAAGTATGGTAATCTCATTGGGCCTTTCACGTCACATAACCCGATGACACGAAGTGGGGAAATCAGAACTGCGTGAGAACGGATGGACCCACTAACGGTACAGGAATGTACTGTCGCACTCATGTGAGAGTGCGTGGATTGAAAATTGGCTAGGGGATTAAATTTCCCCGCCACAAGGACATTTAGCTCAGTTGGTCAGAGCTCTCGGCTCATAGCCGAGTGGTCGTAGGTTCAAGTCCTGCAATGTCCATCCGTGGAAAGGGCTCAATCCCTTTCCGTGTTAGCAGGTGTAGTTTAATGGTAGAACGACGGTCTCCAAAATCGTTAGTGTAGGTTCGATTCCTACCACCTGTGTCAGATCGCTTTGCGATCTTTTTTTTGCTGTTTTTCTACAAAGAAAAGCACCCTGAAGAGTGCCTTTTATATTAACCCAAAGAGAGGTCATCTGGTGTCACGCCCAAGTCCGCCCAAACTTCATCCCAATTCATTGCAGCCTCTGTTTGTGGATTCAGAATCTGAGAAACAGCGAATCGACTTGTTTCGAATGTGGGTCGTTGATGAGTCACTTTAGTAGCGCCAAGAGTCGCTATTGCGGGATATCGGTCGTCCACCCAGTGACCATTGTCCGTTAGTTGATACACAACCTCCGCTTTGTCGATAATCTTGTTCGTGTCCCCTACAGGTGCGAGGGTAATACGATAATTCGCTCCCGTACCCACCAGATATGCATCTTTATTGGTCCACGGTTTAGGAACCGTCATTAGTGATTCATCATCGTCTCGCCGATAAGCAATATTACTTAACTCAACCTCCGACAATCCTAATTTCTTCAGACGTACGGATTCTTCGAGTAGTTGGTCCACTGAGACTTCTGACACACTATCTGACTTATAGTTTTTCTGAACCAATCGATAGACATATTCACTGCTGAGCGTGTCGCGTACATCTTCCAATAATCTGGTTGACGCCTCATCATCCGAGCGACGACGAAACGTCATCTCTTCATCTCGAGTATCAAAATAATCCCCATGGCGATATAAATATCGGGCAGTAGGTTCCACATAGGTGCTACGAAAATCACAACCACCCATGCTGTTTTTAGATAGTTTCCAATATGTTGTCATAATTCCTCATTTCTAGTTATCGCACTAGACCATCGTCCCTCAGCATGTCAAGTTCAGTCATAAAGGCGTCAATATTATCTTCCGTGATATCACCAAAATCATTAGCAAACTGAGCCTCACAACGCGATTTTTGGTCAATGAACTCGGTACGGTCATACGTAGGAACCTTATGGTCTTCGGCTACAGGTTTCTTTTCCTCAGCCTCCGTGATGCCATACTCTTGGTCTAGGAGGTTCATTTCGCGAATGATTCCCTCACGCTCAAATGTCAAATTGCTCAAGTCTCTATCTGTGCGAAGGTCGTTTCGAGCATAAGCTCGATCCATTTCCCGACTGATAGCACTACGACGGGATTTGAACACCTCATATTGATTCAAATCGTTAATGATGTTTGTCGAGTGTCATCAGACAAACCAAACGTTGCATCATGCGTACGCGCATCAAACTCATCAAGATTGCGAGCACCCGATGCTAGATAGTTCTGAGCAAATTGCTTCCGTGCGATAGCTTGTTCACGCTCATATTCAGCCACAATAGAGTCCTGCCACTCACGCACTGATTGTTGACTAGCCGCATCCTCTTCGGCCAACATAGTCTCAAGTTCTGCGAAGTCAGCGGCTTCGATACTAGTCACACGTTCATGCATGTTCGCATCCCCTTGTAAGCGAAACGGTTCAGGTAAGTCAGTGCTAATAAATCGATTACCGTGTTCATCACTGCTCGACACAATATAACCGCTAACATAGGTACCTTGGGGACCACCTTCAATCATGGTATCCGTAGAGATGATTTCGGTCACACCAGCACTACCTGACCAATCTTTGGCCAGATAATCCGTTGGCGCGAGTTGAATTCTTAGAAATTCCATTGGTTATCCTTTCTATAGCGTCATGTTGTTTTCATTAGACGGTTGAATGGCCTCGGCCAAATCCTTCCCCGCTTGGTCATACAGAACGAAAGTTCGTCGAAAATCTGCGTCCTCAATCGAACGAGAGATGGAGTATTTAAGGGTCATTTCCACACGACGATCAACTACGCGGTCAATTTTATCCTGAATTTCAGGCGTATTCTTGATGAACCGTAAATCGCCGTAGACCATCCCTTCCGGTAAGAATCGCTTACTATCCTTACGAACGGTGCTATCTAAATGGTCTAAAACATAGTCCATTGCGTAGGTCGTACCGAGAGAGAAACCGTCTTCAATATCCTGAGCACGCGCTTCATATTTAGCTTCATAGGTATCTTTGATGGCCTGATAAACGTTATCATCCAAAGTCATATAGCCTTTGGGGTCACGCAAAGGTTTGAGGCCGTGCTTCTCAGCTTCTTCGTTGAACCGGGCAATCCCAGCCTCGCGGCTGAGAACACCCCCGTCTAAATAGTTGTGGCACAACTCCTGCTCAATTTGGAGTTGCTTACCAATTGTTTTATAGTCCATGAGCACCTCCTTGTTGTGCGTCAAAGTCGTTTAGAATTTGAGTCAAGTCTTCAGCACTCAATTGAGAACCTTCGGCCTCATTCATTGAACCAGTTGCTTGCATACTCTTAATGCGTTTGTTAAAGGTTGTTTCACTCATAAAGGCAAAAGCCGCATTAGAGTTACCCGTTGAGTGAAGAACACCCGCACCAAATTGCATATTCATTGGTTGGCCAGTTTCTTTAGCAATCGTTTTTTGTCGGTCATAAACCGTATCAACAAACTTATGAATAGCTGCTTCAGGAGCAAGCCCTGCAGTAATATCCAACAACTCTTCCCGCGAACGGTCAAAATCATATTGACCATCCATGACCAACTTCATACGTGAAATTTTGTCATCAATTTCAGGCAATTTGTCCGCGTTCTTCTTCAACTGGAGAACCGACTGAGTCATGGAGTAGGTCACATCCATGGCCACACGCGTCAATTCTGGATCTACCGGTTTGTCGCCGAACCCGGCAATCAATTTGTTGGTTGTTGAACCAGCAAGACCTGTCCACTCGGACTTGGCAATCAAGGCTTTCATCAAAGCTCGGTCTTCTTCGATTGTATAACCAGATTCAAAGTGACGGTCCATATCTGCTCGATTACCCTTGATACCATCATCAGCCAAACGACCGAGGGACTCTTTGAGTGTATGTTCATCAGCAAACGACAGTGCATATGCTCCGTAAGATTTCTCAGAATCCACAATCTTGTCGCTTAAATCTTCCACAATGTGCGCTAGTTCCATATTGGATTTTCCGTCCGCAAATGTCACTTGACTATCGTCTAGTCCGTTAGCCAACACAGCGGCCTTAAAGTGGGAACTACCCGTACCCAAGAACACTTCCCCATAACGGTTCAATTGTTCATACACAGATGATTTGTTGAAGAACTCATCTTTCTGGGCGTCATTCAAACGTAGATTTGAGAAACCGTTCAAACCAGCAGTATCACTATCAAAGTCTCCATCAACTTGCGAAACCGTCATCGGGTGAATATGGGTCATATTTGGTCGATTTCCACCAACGTTCTCCATCGAAATAACGTTACCAGACTGAACACATGGGTCACGGTGGAAGATGATACGGTCATCTGGAATAGATGTCGCAACTTGACCTAATCGCAAGCGAGGGTCAGGTGAAATCATCTCAGTCTTCGCACCTTCGAAGAAGGTCATGGTATCGATGTTTTTGATAGCATTATCTTTAGCTGTTAAGTTGTTGTAGTCAATCGCTACAGCCTTGTTGTAGGCAACTTGAAGGCCTTGCTCATTACCGACCGCCAATTGCTTAAACACTTCCGTATAGCGGTATGGAATTGTCTCACCTTCAGGCACGCGGATAGGTAAGACGTTGCGTCCAGACTCATCCTTCACCGGTTCACCAGTCATCGGGCTTACCACCTGCATGTCACCCAAATCGATATTGATGGCGTTGTCCTTCATCTGGTTTAGAAGTGACAAGCGAACGACCGCAGGTGATTTAAACGAATAGTCATGAGCGTCAACCGTCACACGGTCAGGCACAAAACCATTTACGTTGTCTTCTCGCAACAAAGCTTTTTCATCCTTGAAGCTAATTCCGAGGCGATCAAAGTGGGTTGCAACTTCATCAATGTGGTGATTTCGAACATCCTCATGAACGATACCTTTACGGTAAAGGTCATCGCCAACCTTAGATGATAAGGCATAACGGAACAAGGTCGAGTACTTACGACCCGTGCCCTCTTGGCCATAGTCTTTAGACTTGTGCTCAGCCGTTTGCGGCAATGTCATGTAGGCAATCTGAGTGATACCGTCTTTCACGACCTCACCATTTGGGAGATGGAGGTCTTTCTTCTCACCAGCCAAACCTTCCATGGCCACACCCATATTGAGGCGGGATGCGAGGGATACTGGCGATACAACCATATCCAAATCAGGGTTCAGTTTGGCGAATTCAACCGCATGTTTCAAGCGTTCAGACTCAGCGGTCGCATCGTCCATGGTTGAGTCGATGATAAGTGATGATACGGATTTATTTCCGTGCATGTCGGTCAATTTATCACCTGCGGCTGCGCCGAGCTTTTCAGCACCCTTATCTGTTAACACGAGGGCATCTTCTGCGTTCCACATAGCGAATTCAGAATAGGCAACGTTCATGACTTTGACGTCAGTGGATGTCAACATGGCATTAAAACTCATCTGATGGCGGTTGAAGTTATCTTTATCAATGTTAAAGTTCTTCATGACATAGCCAACAGGAGAATGTTCCGCTTCACCTTTAGTGAAGGTTCCATCAGGATTGAACTGAGCGTCCTCTGTTAAGTAGAAGATAGCACCCATATTTCCACCGTTTGACGTACCAAGTGGATCAATGAGTCCTTTAGCATCGTCATCAAGCATGGTCAATGCTACCGCACCCAAATCATCGGCACGATTTTGGTATTCAGCGACGAGTGAGTTAGTTTGAAGATAAGATTTATCCAACACAACTTTGCGTTTGAATGTTTCTAAAATTTCTTTACCATAAGGATGGTTGTCGAAATCAGGGAGATTACGAGACACATCGAGCAAGGTTTTGAACTTCACATCCCCAGTTGTCAGTTTGTATTGCAATTCAACAGCTGAAATCGCACGCTCAACTGGGTCGATATGGCGCAATCGTTCAACACGTGTGCCGTCACCTTCTGCAAAGTAACCAATGTGATATGGAATGTACCGAACCGATTGATTGGAGAACACACCGTTTTCGTCCACATTTGGTAGGTTAGTGATATGGCGGTCACCGATTTTGAGAACACCATACTTCTCATCATATTCAGCCTCTTCGACTCCGAGGCGGGTCATCAATCGACCAAGGAAGGAATCATCCGCTTGAACGGGTGAGAATTCATAGTCTTGTTGGGCGGTACCATAATTTAACCCATAGAGTTGCGATACGATTTCGCGCTTATAAGTGGAATCCTCTGTCAAGAATCGAGGGATATCTGATTCATCAACTTGATTGGTGCGCAGTTCATTCATGACATCGCCAATGTCGAAGTTTTTCCCTGAGAACACGCTAGACATTTCAGTGAAAAGAGTAGCGTAGGTCAATCCCGCCTTTCGAGATCTTCACGCGCACGCGTCGCAACGTCCTCAAACGGAACCTCATTTTCGCGATAATTACGAACACGACGTCCCCGACCTGAGCGAGAGCGTACAGCCGTGCGCGGTTGAAGGGCATCGGCTGGATTGCCATCCAATAGCGTATTCATCACTTCCATATCATTGGATACGGGTTCGAAGGCAACACCGCCGACATAAACTTTGTCAACACGTTTGAGCGTGTGGTCCAAATGGATAGACCCGAACTCTGTCGAAACATTCAAACCATAAGGAACCGTCGTACGGTCTGGATAAAGTGAGAGGTTTGGTCGATTGATATAAGATAGAAGCTCTTCTGCTTCGAATTCTGTCATCTGATCTGCCCAGTCAGTCATGGAACGTTCTGGGAGAATCATTTTGAGCTTACTAACGTAAGGTCGTTTTTTTGCCATTTTATTTCCTTTCTGGTAATAAATTTTGTTTACGCGCCTCATCTTTGAATCGTCTCACTAACATGGACGACGGAGCTAATTCAGACAAGACCGATTCATAATCAGGAGTCCCGAAATATGCTTGAGAGAGGTCTTCTAAGGTCATAGTGTCAGCTCCATTTCTGGACGCTTGGGTTGTTCCTTTAGAATTTGCTTTTTCATATGGTCGACACCTTGCGTCAAAGCATGCTTATCCACTAAATGAATCGTATTGTCCTCAGACATTTCTAAGTGCTCTTCCAATTCGTTTAATAATAGCATTTCATACATGAACATGTTATGGAACAAATCCCTAGACATGCGTGTCGGTGCCTTTTTGTGCGGAATTTCGGGAGCTGATTCCACTAATTCATCAGCGAGTGCGACAGCATCTTCGGTCAGAGGAGTTCGTTTGAACGCTTGTGTCATGGTTGAACGGAACAAGTCCAAATAATCAGACGATACGTTATTGAAGGTGTAGTTGGTTTGCTGAGTGAAAATGGTCTCTGCACCCCAATCAATAACGGCGACAATAGGTTTGTTAGAATACCCAAGCTCTTCCATGCGCTCTCGGAAATGAGCGTCTCGACGCATCATGTCGCTAATTTGTTGGTTAATCATAAAGCGTTTCCTTTCTGTTTTCTACTACTATTATAACACGAATCGTACGCGTATGGGATTTTTGGAAATCAGCCCGGTCTGTTGTCCGTTATAACGGACAATGCCAGTGTCTATCATAACAGACAATTCATAAAATGTCTGTTATAACGGACATTACAAAAAAATGTCTGTTGCAACAGACATTTTATTGTTTGAAGATATGGGTCATAGGGCCTTCGTATTCAGCCTTTTGAAGAACCATAACGACGGACAAAATTGTAGGGAAGAACACGGATAAGATAGCCATTCCCGTGCTGTATCCGTAACTGCGAGTGAACGCATATTGCATATAAATACCGTAGCCAGGAATTAGAATAAGAAACCAGTACCATTTGGATTCTTCTCCGAAGGCAATTTTGTGTCGAATAAAGCTATCATAGAAGGGTATCAACACTTTCCATCCGGGTTCGCCCGCCCGTTCAAATAAAATCCATTCAATAGCGATGATGCCGATAACGAGTGCCAACACGAGGGCAAAATAACCCGACAACATAAATAATAGAATATAGTCCATAAAGCATCCTTTACTATTTTTATTTATGTTTATTATATCACAATTGCAGGAATTTGACAACACGGTGGCAGAGGGAAATCCGAACATTTCATTCGTTTTGGTGACGAGTTTGGTGGTAACGTTCGGGACGTCCCGAACAATGGTCCCAAAGAGGGCGTTCAAGGCTCAAAATATGATTTATTTCGAACAAAAACCCCTCTTTTTGGGCTAATTGGAGAGATTTGGAGAAAATTGGATTTCAATTTGGATTAAATGGCAGCGCTTACAACCCTCGCTATGATTGACTTTCTACTCTCACTTAACTTTTTTAGAAAAAAAGTAAGAAAAATTTTTTAATGTGGTCAGAAAAATTTTTTTTTGTGAAGTCGATGCTTTGATGTTCAAATAATCCAAAATCGCTTCATACCGGGTTTTGTTACCGCTTTCAAAAAATCCAAATTTCAATCCAAAATCGTCCAATTCACAAACTTTGACCCTTTTGGGGTTTTTGTTATTGTTCGGAAATACCGAACGGTAAGAACCCTACGCCAAGGTTGTTCTTGCTAATTAGCAAGAAATATGTTATACTTTATATAAGATGCCTAAGGGCATGAATAAGAAAGGAGTTTGGTAAATGGCAGGAACCAAGCATTTGACCTTGGCGGATATTGCAACCCTACTCGAACAGAGCGAGTTGCCCTATTTGTCCAAGTTGACAGGGGTTCCTTACACAACGCTTTACAACTATAAACACGGACGAAGTAGATTGGATACCATCCCTTACTACTTAGTGGATAAGTTGTCAACCATCGCGTTGCTAGGAACGGACCCACCCAGCCTTGAAATCACGCGCCTCACTCATCCACCAAAAAGGATGCAGGAGCTGTTACGGGAGGTGACTCATGGATTGGAAGGATAAATTATCAAGCGTGACAGGTCGAGCGACCCAGATAGCTCAAGGCGCAGCTACGAGAGCGTCAGACTCATTGTCTACAAGACGGCGCAAAAAGATGCGACACGCCGAACGGGATTATACCCAGTACACCATCAACGCCCGCAATAAAAAGGACAATAAGAAGGAATTAAACAGGGTCAAGAAGCGTCAAGCTGGGCCAGACCCTGAATGGTACAAGCCAGTATCCTACTTTGGGCCACCAGCAGGGGTGATCTTTCTCGGAATCATGCTTCAGTATCTATTGATGACATTGAACAATATGATGAAGCCCGAGAAATTACAGACAGGATTTTGGCACAATTATGGGTTACTAAAATGGTATATCCCATTAGCCATCATTGCAACACCAATTATTTGCGGAGTTGTGTACAAGAAGACACGAGCACAGTGGTTGATTAAACGCCATCCATATTGATGATGACATGGAAGACCGACCTGATGACGCTTACGTCCGTACGGTAGACCACTTGGCCTTACAGCTCGACGTCGCACCTGATGTAGGACTCGGATTTGACGGGCACGCATCAACCCTTATGAGTCACATTATGATGTCCAATAAAGGGATTAAGAAAATCAAGGTGCCAGTCTATGACAAAACAGTCGACGGCTTCATCAAGCGGGATGAAGATGGAAACATCATCTATGAAACGAAACCAATGTTCGACGAAGAACTGGCTCACAAACTATACGATATGAGTGGGGTCCCTCGAGAATTTCGGATTTTCTATGACGCACGTGACTACGATTTCAACCCCAAAGACCGCAAATCTGGAAAACGTGTCGGAGAATATGGACGTATGGAGTATGACACCCTTGCTGATGTCATTAACAATAACTTCTACGTGCTAGACACAGAAACAGCACGCCCGGCCGGCGTCTACTTCTATGACCGCCGACCTGTGAATACGATATTAATTGCTATTACCCGTGGTGGTAAGGGTCAAACATATATCGAACCAGCATTTGATGTCTGGACGCGGGAGAAAGACCCGTGGAATATCTTTACAACTGATCCTAAGGGTGTTAGCCCGGTCCGTCAAGCGATTGGCGGAAACCTACGGTTTAATTGCTTTGAAAGCCTAAAGCTTCACCACTACAACGTGACACGAGAGTGTGGGCGTGAATGTTGCGAAAGCAGAAAAAAGAGTGAAGATGACAAGATGGTGAAAACCTTCCTTGTCGGAGTAATGGCAGTTTAGCAGTGACCCTTACGAGTAGACAAGGGGCAAATTTTGTGATATACTTTAGATATGAAGAAAACTGAAGAATTAACAAAATTACCCAACACAACAATGTATTTTCCAAAAGTAGAATTGACTCCAGATGAAATCACTCGTCTGTACACCGTTGGACACGTTCGGCCTGAATGGTTGCGGACTGTCGTCGTGAATCAAGATGATGTTGAGGCAATTCTATCCCAAAAACCAAAACGACTTTCAAAAGCGAAAGCGCTAGAAGCCTTTGTCAATGCGTACCAAGAACACCAAGAGTTGTGGGCGGATATCGAAGCCTACAGCCGAGGCGAACTAGACAGAATCGATTTGTCTGTTAAGTACGGACTCTACTATAAGGACTTGAAAAAAGTCTTCACCGCTTGTTTTGAGCGGGACATTGAGCCTTTGTGGAAGGCTCACAAAAAGAGCGCACAAAAGAAAACCAGTCAAAAGCTCTATGGTACCGACCATCCATCCTTAAATGAAGATGTTCGTGCGAAGCAGAAGCAAACCATGCTCACGCGCTACGGCGTTGAGCACAACATGCAGTCCAAAGAACTTCGCGAGAAGCACAAGCAAAGCATGCTTGAGACCTATGGTGTTGCATATGCGTTTGAGTTAGGTAAACCGAAAAAGCCTAGGACACAGACCGAAGGCAAAGACAACGCCAAAATACCGGTTGACTATGAACAATTGGTCATATCTCAGTTGGATGCTTCAAATATTGCCTACAAACGAAATGACCGCACCATTTTAGCCGGTTTAGAGTTGGGCTTCTACCTACCCGAGTTCAAACTCGGAATTGAATGCAACCCCAATCAAACGCACAACAGCAATCTGTACGCTACAGATGGCCGTCGAGTGATGTTTGGGCACATCAAAGGTAAAACTTATCACTTCGATAAGTACCAAAAAGCTAAAGACGCGGGCATTACCCTCATCCAATGGTGGGAACAAGACTTGGAACCAACCACGTTTCTGAAAACGACCTGGCCCCGCCTTTTGGCTCGTTTGTTCGGAGGGAAGCAGAAGATAGGTGCACGACAAATCACAGTGAAACCTGTCAAAAACACCAAACAAGTTCGAGCCTTCATTGATGAACATCACGCACGCGGGAATGCCAAGGCCAAAGAATATTGGGGCTTCTATGCTGATAGCGAACTCGTCGCAGCTGCGTCCTTTGTTTGGAAAGGAAATGAGGTTGAGCTCAAACGCTTATGTTTTGCACCAGCTGTACAAATCCTCGGAGGCGTTTCAAAACTTATCACGAACTTCTTTCGAGCGCATCCTGAAACCAAAGCAGTCATGACCTTTTCAGATAATGACCTTGGAGACGGTCATGGGTATGAAAAAGCGGGTGCGAAGATGATTGGTGAAACAGGACCTTCGTTGAGATTCGTTTCATGGACAGACCCACTAGACACTTATTCTTGGCAAATTGCTACCAAATGGGGAGCAAAATCAGGAGTCGTTGCTAAGTTGAGCAACCATAGAGCCTTTGCTACCCAAGCAGAAATCGAAAAATACATTGAAACTGAAATGCCACACCGTACGGATACAAAGTGCGGATATGACCGAATTTATACATCTGGCTCCAAAAAGTGGCTCTTTACTCGTTAGGACATTCAACGATCATCTCCTTGTGGGAGAGTAGAACCCGAAGCTAATGCGGGAAGAAAAATCCGTCCCTCGAAAGAGGTGAACAAATGATCTGGACTTGCGTGAAAGCGTAAGATGCTTGAAAAGCTGCATTCGGCTTGCGACCGAGTGTGAACATACGTGAATTGATCGGTAAATATTACTACCCAGCAACGGTTCGGGGTTACGAAGTCATCCAGTTCAACTTGATGAACCCGAACTTGACCAACACCTTCAATCCCCTCATCAACGCCCTTCAAAAATTCCGTCGAAATGACGACGTAAAAGGACAGGCCTTGATTGACGGGATTGTGGATACCTTGTGGCCAGATAACGGTGAAATCTGGAACCCCGCTGCGGGTAACATGTTCCGCCGTGCGGTCTATATGCTCTTCTCCGTTTATATCGACCAAGAGCGCTATATCCGCTATCTAGGCTATAAGAACAATGTAGCTCCTGAATTGATTGAACAATCAGTCAACGAGAACTACTCCAAAATCACCCTCTTCAACGTCTACTCCCTTGTTGGTGAGTTGGCCGCGAAGATTTCAAAAGACGTTGATTTCATCAACATTGACCCATCAGCACCACCCGTGGCCGAAAAAGACTTGTTCACCCTCGCCTTTGACGCTGTGGCAATGCTTCCAACCAATAACTTGCGGAGTCAAGCGATCACGGCCAATAACGCCATCAAACAGATTGCCAGTGCTCCACAAACCTTGGCAGGTATCTATGCCTCGCTGATGACAGGGTTGTCTGTTTATGCCGACAACACCACCCGAGCCCTCATGAGTGGCTCTCTGACGGACGCCTTTGACGTCGGTGGTATGGCCTTCCCTCGTCGGTTCGGTGTTCAATTTGATGCTGAATTCGTACAAGAATACCGTATCACAAAAGAATTGGCCCACTGGTCATGTTATAAGGATAAGAACTTCACCAAGAAAATGAAGGGGAGCGACTTTGAGCACGAAGAACGTATTAGCCCATCTAACTGGACTTGGTGTTATCTGAAAGGGATTTTCCCAACGGACAATACCTATTTGAAATTGGACATCAAAACGGAAGGGGCTATCGCCAAAACCTTCTACTTCCAATTCATTAAAGGGTATAAGACCGCTGGTGGTGTCAGCTACATCATTGACCCAATCACAAAGAAAAAGGTTGTGTCTGGAGGACTCCTGGTTGAGCTCGACCCCGTCACGAAAGAGCCTAAAGTGTCAACCTATGCGTCAACCAAAATTGACTATGTGACACAAGGATTGAAGCAGGTGCAATCACCAATCATCGCTTCCTCTCAAGTGTTCTATAGTGAACGACCTAAGTTCTTGTTCGCCATCACACCACCACACTTGCAACAATATCAACGTCACGTTCTGGTTATCATCAAACAAATCATTGATGAAATCTATGCGGACTCATATGTTGTGAAAACCAACCGGAAGCCGATTGTCGGAACGCGACTCATGTTGGAAGAGTTTGGTAATATTCGTTCTGGTGAAAATGGTATTCCAAATATTGATACGGTGACGTCTATCGCCTTGGGGCAAGATTTGCAATTAACCTTCGTATTGCAGTCATTCCAACAGCTCCGTTCAGTTTACGGGGAAGACGTTGAAAAGATTATCCGTGCCAACTCCGCCAACACCATCTTCTTGAAGTCAAATGACGAAGAGTTGATTAATGAATTGGTACGACTATCCGGTACAAAACATATTACCCGAAACCAAGGACGCTCCGTTGCCCATAAAATTGGAGACATGGTGACCGTCGGTGAACCCGTCATGACCTACAACACTGGGGTTGAAGAAACAACCGCTCTGACATCGAATGAGCTCTTGTTCCTTGCGAACGCCGCTCCTGGTAACTCTATCACCTTCTCGCAGGGTGAGATGGCCATTTTGAATAAGCTGGATACCATCACTCCTATGGCTGCCGGGCTCCACACACGACTTCCACAACCGAAGTCAGGGCCATACGCCGATAACACTTTGCCGTCAACCAACGATGCGGACTCTGTCAACATCCTTGAAAATATCATTGATGGTGAGGCTATGGTACAAGCTTTAGTCGCTCAAGCCAAGATTGCCCAAGAAGTGAAGAAAACTTACCTTGAAATCGCTGCTAAGCACAACGTCCCTGTAAACGAACGTAATGGTGATCTCGCCAACCTCATGATGAACACGGTATTCGAAGAATACGAACGTCGCGTTGGTACTGAGCGACGTGATTTGGCAAACACGACGTCCTATGCTGATATTGCTGAAGACATGATGAATGCACTTCTTGTCATCAAAGATAAGAAGGCGGATAAGGGTGAGAAAATTACCCGTCTCAATGCCCTCAAAGAACAACTTGTTCGTTGTGCCATGGACAAAGAGCTGCGCGATTTGACCCAAATTTATCGTGACAAGCAAGACAACAACCCTTTGGGTTATGATGTCATCGCTGTTTCACGGTTCATCAATTCAATGCGTCGCGAATATCCAAAAGAGGAAAAACTCAAAGTGGAAACACGTGGTTTAACACCAGAAGAGTTCACTAAAAATATCACCAAAGAAGCCACTAAGAACCCGAACTATACAGGGTATGACTCAGGGGACCTCTTGTTTGATATCATGAACTCCTATCACCGTGACGCTCTCGAGACCGTCCTACAAGGCGTTCTCGACAATCTACCTGTTGATGGTGTCCAAATGGTTCCAAAAGCGGGAGATGGTGAGGTCTACAACATCGTCATCTCTGGTGTTCGCGTCGGAACCTACGAACAACTTGACGACGGATACAATACGGAGTTTGATGTGAAGCCCGCTAAACTATCCGAATTAGTGAGCAAGAACACATCACTCAACCAACGCATCCAGGAAATTTTCCAGGAAGGATAACCAAAAAACCTTAGACAATGTCTAAGGTTTTTCGTAGTTCTAGCGCGTTATTGCCCCAATTGTGCTGTATCGTCAACTAAATCGAATAAGGCCATTTCGAGACTATCATCTAAGATAGCCATCCGGATATCGTTGTACTGCTCCGCCGTTAGATGGTTCGGGGTCAAAAGGATTTTCTCAATATCAGGTGTGCATTCGAAATTATCCACCGGTTGCCCATCTTCGACCAATTTAGTGATGTGCCGATGACGATATGGTTTGGTCATAGCTTGAACCTTGTTCTCGGACTGGTCACTATGTGGGAACGTAAAGATTTTAGCCTTGTCTTCATTAATACCGTATTCCACCAAATAAATATCATTACGTTTGAGCACGTTTGAGCACGTTTGTTTCTACCTGGAATTCGTCAAAATATTTGGTGGCTAAATCCTAGGAATTACCGAATACGGAAATTTATGAGAGCCATTGACCTCTAGTGAGACACCCGCACCCATACGCCCGTCGACCCACTGGCCATCCTCAGTAATTTGTAGAACTTTGGAACAAGAATCAATGAGGCGACTTTCTTTCCCGTGACCCGATAGATAAATTCGATTCTCGTTCAGGCGTGCCAAATATGCGTCCTGTTGCATCCATTCTTTCGGTGGTTGGTCAATAGTTTTCCAGAATTCATTTCTATTTTGTTGTTGGGGTGCATTTTGTTCGCGTGTGATGCGGGATTCAAGCAATGGAAATATGTCAGCCTCCGAAACACCATTCGATACCATGCCCGCCACTTTATCTAGGACGTCTAAAGACGACAAACTATCAGCTTTACCCTCATACCGTTGGTTGGAAGCCAAAAGGTTCGTCACTAATTCCGGTGATAATGTCTCCCGAATGGTATCCCAACGACTTTGGTCGGAGTCCTCAATGACGCCATAAAAGAGTGTCTCATCGGCTATATGGAATTGACCGGGTTCCAATCCCGCCTTTCTTGAACGTTTGATTGAATCATTGGTGATTCTCCAAGTTGTACTCATAATAATTCCTTTCTCAGCTTTATTCACCTTATTATACCACATTAGGGGCTTAGAGGGGAAAATTGAGCACACAAAAACCTTAGACATTGTCTAAGGTTTTTCTATTTGTCACATCCGGCGGATAATAAAGCTATTTCCAGAACCAGCACGTTTCACATCGTTGCGCGTACGGACAACAAGCGAATTAGCTGATGATACACGGCCCTCAGCTACGTACTGGACTCGTTCGACAGCGATAGTTGGTCGAACGGCTTTACGGGAACGAACCACAAAGGAGTTAGACCCCGAAGCGATAGCTTTTAAGTCTGGACGTTTTGGAAGTTCCTCTTTTTTCGGAGGTGTAGGTAAAGGTTTTTCTTCCGGTTTCTTCGGTTCAGGAAGAACAGGAGGTTTTACTGGATTTTCTTTCGGAACAGGTGGTTTTTTCGTGTATGGTTTGGTGTACTTAGCCACCCATTTAACAGGTTCAATGGACGCGATAGTTGCCGGGTCAACCGGGTCTACTGATTTCGGTTGTGGGAGTTCCACCTCTCGTACAAGTTCCACGGACACTTTTGGAATCCGAACCTCTTTGGGCTTTTGTACAGGACGCGGAGGAACAACCACATTGAATGCTGGATAGAGCGGTATTCGGCTACTACCACTAGTAACATAGAAATCACCCGTCTCGTGGATTTGAGCCCAGTTATTAGTGCCATCTTTAGCACCCCAATCAAGGAGAACTTTGTTGTAGGTTTTACGGGTGGCTGTGAGGGTCGTGTTATCTTTGGTCATACCTTGGCGCATCAATGACCACATGTTCTGGTCACGCCACCCGTCTTCCGGTGTGTAAATCTCCTCGCCGTCTTCATTTACAAGTGGCGAATAATTATGCCACTCCATACCAGTGTGCACAACCTTACTACGTATGCGGTCCACGAGGGTTATCTCACGAGCAGTTGATAAGTCCACTGAATAGTCAGTCGTATAATGATCGTGAGAATTCAAGGAGAATGTATATCCAATTGTGGAACCGTCCGCACCTAGATGCTTGGTTTTAGTCATAGAACCTTGAGCAAGTCCAGGCGTTAGAATTTGATTTTGCTTATTGCGCAAAACCGTTTCGGTCTGATAAGAAAAGGCTAGTCTCGGGTCATTTGGATTGAGATTCCATGTAATCCGGTCATTTTCTGACGTTCCGTTTGAAACACCAATCATGAACGGTGCTCCTGTGCGGTTGGCAACCCCGACAACCAGGTCTCCATCGTGAACACCACCAGTGTTCGTAATAGTCGATTCAATAGTATAAACATCTTGAATGTCTGCATCCGTCAATTTTTTACCGGTTGCTCGATAAGCATCAACGGTTTCCTTTGCGAACAGTTGCGCAGCTAGCGGGTCGCTGTACGTCATTTGCTTACCCTTCATATAAGCTTCACCCGACTTCAATGAGTATCGCACAGTGATGGATTGACCCTTGGGAATCCGTACGAGGGCTACGTCAACGGGAGCTGCCAACCCTTGATTGGAGAATGAGAAAAATTGAGGTGCGGTCGCACTTGTGTGCGGATTGCGTACATCAAATATTCCACCTTCGGTTGTTGCTGGAGGATTCAAGAACTGGACAGAATCGGATGATTTAGTGATGCCAACGTTGCTCTGGTTGGTGAATCGACTGTTGAAGGAACCTCCATGAGCTGCCCGACTATAAATTTCCGCCATGAGAAGTGGTGCATCCGATTTAATCTCCTCATTATAGGCATTGATAAGTTCAGGAAGGGGAGCATTGTAATAACGTTCACGCAAGTCTTCGATTTCTGATTGCGCCGCCCGATAACGTGCCAAGTCAGCTTCATAGTTATCCGAGAATACGATACCCGAAGTTCGGCCATGTTCCACACCCTCGCGTTCACTGATGAGTGTTGAAATGGACTCATTGGATTTATATACTTCTAGGATTTTGTCATTTAGTGCCTTCAAAGCTTGTTTATACTCCACAACCTTAGGGTCATTGCTGGTAGCATCAGCGTTAAGGGGGAGAGCTGGGAAGGTCTGTGTAACTGGTACCTCAGTCACCTTTGCTCCAAAGCTGCGAAGCGTTTGCTCATATGAGGGGCTAAAGTTTTGATTCGTGAGAAAGTGAGTAGCGACAGCTTTCCCGGCTAATGTGTCGGCATCTGTCGATGACTTCCCTTGAGCTTTGTAGTAGTTCACCTGGTCATTCAAGTTTCGGACCTGGTTATCCTTGGTGTCTTGGAGTAATTTCGCATACGCTTGTTTGAGTTCATCCGCATTCTCAATTATCGGACCATTCTTTATAACCGTACGAATATGTGTCGTGGCCGTGTTAGCGTTATCCTTATCGATGATAGCCTTAATCGCATCTTGCTGGGTTTTGACGAACTTTTTGAGCTCATTGTTGGCTTTAAATTCGACATCCGCTTTAGACAATTCTTGTTTGGCTACTTCTAACTTGGCACGAACGTCAGCTATGGCTTTATCATATTCACTTTGAAGATTGGCCAAGTCACTTTCTTTTACAGTTCCTTTATCGACCGTTTTCACGGGACGAACTGTAACGCCCACGGCTTTGGCATCCTCAATCACCTTGGTATCATCCCATTCTTTGGTATGAAGTGTGGATTCAGCTTTTTGTTTCGCTGCGTCATAAACCTCTTTGGCTTGTTGATTTTCACTCGCAATACGCTTGATGGCTTCCTCGTAGGCTTTTTGACTTTCAGCATTTTGGGCTGCAACTTTAGCCTTTTCAGCCTCATAGTCAGCGAGTTCCTTTGCATTTTCTCGAGCGATACGAGCTTTCTCAGCCTCATAGGCCGCTTGAGCTTGAGCGTTTTTGGCCTCTGTAGCCTTGACAGCGTCCTCGTATGCTTTCTGATTATCAGCATTTTCTTTGGTGATTGTTTGGTTTTGACCATCACTTTCAGCACTGACTTTTGTCTGGTCAGTGAGTACCGTAGTGACCACTTGTTTTAATGATTGGTCGCTAGACTTAGCCGATTCCACCTGACTTTGGACACGTTTAGCAAGAGCTTGTACCCGAAGAGCCTCTTCTTGATTTAATCGGTCAGCTTCAGTTTGGCTAGACACTTTCTCGGTACGAGTTCGGACATCGGTTGTGAACCCCGCACCCTTCGCATTATTGATAGCATCGTCCAACACGTCAGCTTGTGCTACACCAGCGGTGGCACTAAGCGCAAGAGCTGGAAGAGTAGCTTTTATAATTTTATGTGACATTCCTATCAACCTTTCTTTAGTTCTTCATATTCATTATATCATGTTTATTGCGGACAAGCAAGAGATGTGGGCACGAAAAAAACCCGCCGAACGAGGGTTTTCTACTGTTTCATGCTTGAGTCGCTGAGTTGCAATTTCTGAAGTTCAGCCTTAAAATCTTGAACAAAGTCAGGTCCGAAATCGAACGCCATTTGCCCATCCTGACCCACCATCAACTCGTCTTGTTGTACACGTTCAAGGAACTCCTTAACAAACCCCGGACCTTGTTCAGATCGCTCAGGGGTCAAGTTGTGGGTCCGAATAATTTGGTACGTCAACTCATCTGTTAGAACTGGTGTTAGTGTTTGTTGGGTTTCTGACAACTCAACCAACAACATACCGGTGCCGATTGTTCCATATTCCCATTTCCCATCCGTAGTCAATTGAAAGACATACTCGCTGTCATCCAGAACAGGTGATGACTCACCCTGAGGGGCCAAACTCACAGAACCTTGACCATCACGTACAATAAAGTAGACATCATACTTGCGCCATTCCTCACGAGGCATCGTCCATGTTTTCAAGTTCTCAAGTTGGTTCTCTGACGGAGCACCCTGTGTTAAAAGATCCAGGCGCCTGCGTAATTGGTCTTCTGATGCACCTTCGCGCTTTGCCTCAGTAGCGTCACGTAACAAGTCCACCGTTGTGCGGGCCCCATTCAATCCGTCGTAGGGATAGTTGGCTTGAATGACATCATGCACCAAAGAGGACGACAGTTCTGAAGTTGTGTCAAGAAGACTAATATGGGCCATTTTATCTGTTGAGTAATAATAGGCTCCTCGATGCTTTTCGAAGTAATCACCATGTCGAAAATTCGCCAAGTCTGTGAAGTTGAGGGAGTCCTCTGAGATATTTTTGATATCGTCAGGTTTAACAATCCAATATTCTTTCATATGCACCCCTTGCTGTTGTTGTGTCACATTTGCAAATCCTGGCTAGCAACTGATTGGAGGTCGGTCGTTGTGATGGTGCAGTTGTTGAGGTTTTCTACGACGTCATACAAATCCTCACCATAGCCCGGTTCTAGTTCACATGAAACGTTCAGGGCTCTGTATGCACCACTGGCTGCGGGGTCAATGATTTGCCATCCGAGCGAGTTCTGAACTCCAATAATAGTGCCCGACACGCGGTCACCAGAAACCTGAAGGGATTTGGATGAAAAGATGATGGCGGATACTGTCATATCTTCATCTTCGGTAATTCCACGGTCAATTTGACTGAATTTGACTGAATTTGACTTTTCTGGTAATTGACCCACGGTATAGTCAAACCCATAAAATTCAGGTACTCGTGAAGCTTGTGGAAGTGACTCGAGCGTTTGACCCAGCACTTCATCTGTCGTGTGAACACCTTCGCCAGTGATTTCATTGCCGGTATGAATAACTACCGGGGTATTACCTGCGTTCTCCCATTGGCCGCGAATGTTCATAGCTAATAAATCACCGTGGCAAACTTGAGTATCATCAATTGCTCCGTGGTTGAATAAGAATTCTTCTCCAGTTGGATAGGTAATGTGTGTATATGTCATAATATCCCTTTCTATGTTTATCCTTTGACGTCTTCCCGGGATTGAAACCCCAGGATTCCTATTTACCCCCATGGAAAACGCGCTCAGTTCTCGTCTCCAACTCACAGGTGAGTTAAAGGCGACTGCTAAACAGCAATGACCTGCTTCGGGTAAGGACCCGATCTCAGTATGTGTCTGAGCTTGGAAGTTTCACAAGAAGGAAGACACACGTCGAAACATACATCTTCCGCCTCAAAACCTCTTTATACTATGTAGAAAGAGGAGTTTTGTCTTGTGCGGTGACGAAGGAGCGTCAGTCCCTCGGGTATTACTGTCTTTTCCTTGACCATGAATGTTTAGTTAAGGTACCAAGCTAAACGCTCGGTTTCAATTGGTTGTTGAAGGAAGTCCTTCATTTGATCGTAGAAAACAGGAAAGTCCTGCTCTAGTTGTTTTTGTTGGTAGTGACCCTTCTCAATATGTCCAATAAGAAAGGCCGAATAGAGATCGCGTTGTACACCCGGATAATCACTTGACAGGTCATACACGCGAGTGGAAAGAGATTTTTTATCAAAGGTTTGAGTGACGTGGTTGTATTGGCTTGGTTTCACGTCTTTCGGTGAAATGACTTCTACGTCAATGTCAAGTTGTGCGGCTCTTGTTTCAAGAGCAACTCTCAAGCACCAGGAGCGCCCCTAAAAATGGCTTTTCCGTAACGCTTTTTACTATAAGGTCGATTGGTCTTTGGATTGATGCGAATATCTCGACTCCGTCTCTGGAGTTCTTTGGCACCCAATTCCTCAATCCGTATGCATGACACTTGTGACACTATTCGACTGACTAGTTGTCCTTGAAGCTTTTTACGCTCTTCAGATAAAGAACGATAAATCTTGCGTCGTCGATTTCGCAAACGAACTTGTCGTTTCGACGGGTGTTTAAATCGCACACCTTTCTTGATGGTTCCATTCACCTCATAGCACTCAGGATTATTCACTCGTTGACTACGCTCGATTTTTCGGTCGAGGTTTTTCAAGCGTTTTTCCTTTTGGGTGATATTTTTTGGTACCAAATCAACCAAGGCAACTTCAGTAGGTGATGCAAAGCCACTGTCGAAATACCTGGGTCGATTCCGACCACACCTTCACCTTTAGTTACCTTTGAATGTGGAAATCCCTGACAGACAATCTGTAGGTAATAAACCTTCTTTCCTCGAATGGTTTTTCGAATGATTTGGACATATTTGATTTTCTCACTGCGCATCAAACTCATTTGTTGGTGTTTATTAAAGGCTTTTTCTGGAATATCTACAAAGGTTGAAGCCTTATGGATATAGAGTCGATAAGCAATACCTGGTTTATCTGAAGGTACTAAACGCGTTGCCTCCGTATTGACACGGTTTCGATAACTGACATCTAAATCGAACTTACTTCTAAATTGCACTTTATGCGGTTTTATTTGATAGAAAAGAACTTTCTCTAAGGTTTTATAGGTTTGAGATGCAATGACCTGAAGCTCTCCGGCACTTAAATGTTGATAGGATGAACCCTCTTTTCTGCGTTGTGCCGAAAGATAAGCAGATAAACCGAATTCGGTCAAGCTATAGGCTTTTTGCAAGAGGAAAAGAGCTCTGTTACAGAGCTTGACTTGCTGGCTCAATCCCACCGTTTTTCGCTTGGCCTTTTTAAGAGTAGCAATTCCAGAAAGTGCTTGACGCCTCGCTTCTAATAAGTTTTGGTAATCGGAGTTTTGTTTGAGGGCTTCAAAACGTTTGAGCCCAAAGCTCAGTGTCTCATTGTAAGCACTGTTTGCAATGTTGAAACTTTTCTCCAAATGGTTTTCAATTGACTCAGATAGCTTGAGTTTCACTGAAACCACATAACTTGGGGTTTGTGCTCGCATAAGAACACCCTTCTTTCTATTTCTTGACAATATTATATCACATGTGGTACTGATGTCAAGGAAATACCCCAAAATAAATACTTAAAAGGAGTTCAATTATGATTGAAACTAGAACCGCCGTTTATGATTTTCACTTTCATTTGGTGTTTGTCACCAAATATCGAGCCATCTTTGATACTTATCATCCTTCGCCAAAACTTTGGAGCCCGAGCTTTTTCATGCGGACTGTTGGAGTCGTTTCGCGAGAGACGGTGATGGAATACGTTAAGAATCAACATACGAAAGAACCACGTCGGTACTGATTCACCCCGGGGTTGAAATTCCGGGTCCTCTCAGACCGCTCTTCTAGTTTCATTATACCACATTTGGTGACCCTTGTAGAATTCTGTCGTGTGAGACAAAAAGAAAACCTCAGATAGTCTGAGGTTTCTGACCTTTATTTCTTACGTTTATCGCGACGTTTCAATCCGAAGAGTCCGACACCAGCCATAAGACCACCCAAGACGCTTGACAACGCTCCAGCATCACCAGTCTTAGGTAATTCTTTAGCTGTTTGTGGTTGCGCTTGTTTGGTGATAGGCTTCTCAACCGGTTTCTCAACAGGTTTTTCCGTCACCTTAACTGGTTGGTATAGGTGATGAATATTACCGTCTTCATCGATAACTGTTCGAACAAACTCGTAACCATCGAATTTGTCCTTCGCTTTTTCACCATCTTCCCATGCACGTAAGGTCTTCGTGCGGTCTACAGTTTCCCAAATCGTTTTAATCGATTTGACCACAGGTTTGAAGATATGGGTCGTGTTGCCATTTCGTCGACGCGAGTTTCGACATACTCATAGCCGTCAAAGCTATCTTTTGGCAATGTTCCGTCTCGGCGTTCACGGAGAACTTGACCTGTCACCGTAACCCAGATAGTGGTGACTTTCTTAACAGGTTTTTCTACTGGTTTGTAGATGTGGTGAATGTTACCATCTTTATCGACATCAGTACGGACATATTCATAACCATCGAATCGGTCTTTTGGTTTTTCACCGTCTTCCCAATTGCGAAGAACTTTACCGTTCACAGTTTCCCAAATGGTCTTCATCTTAGGTTGCTCTTTTGGTTTTTCGACTGGTTTATAGATATGACGAGTATTACCATCCTTATCTTTTTCAGTACGAACATATTCATAACCGTTAAAGTTGTCTTTTGGTTTCTCTCCGTCTTCTTTGTTGCGAAGAACTTTACCGTCAATCGTCACCCAAATCGTATTCGGCTCATACACATAGCGGACCTTATTCAATTTGAGTTCTGGAGCTTTCGGTTCCTCTTGAAGTTTGGGTTTCTCGATAACCTTACGCTCAACCTTAGTGATGATTTTAGTCACTGGTGGTTTAGGGGTCTCTTTCGGTTGTGGTGCCGTCGGAGGTGTCGCCAATTCCGGTTTCTTAGGTTCTGGTGTCAGTGTCGGTTTCACAGGCTCCTTCTTCAATTCTGGCTTCTTAGGCTCAACTACCACAGTGCCCGAATCTGGTAGTGGTTTTGGCGTTGGTTTCTTCGGAAGCTCAGGAAGTTTTGGCTCCGTAGGTAGTGGTTTCGTTGCGTTAGGCTTCACTTGACCCTTGACCGGTTTTTCTGGCAACGGTGTTGGCGTCGGTGCCGTAGGGAGTGGATCCTTATTGACTTTTGGTGGTGTCGCAGGGAGCTGTTCCAACGTAGGTTTGGTAGGTTCCGTACCTTTTTTCACCTCTTTATACTTGATGACCATCTTAACTGGGGTCACTTCACGAGGCGTTGTAGGTGCGTCTGAGCTACGAACAACAGGTACTTCGATGGTGCGAACCGTTTCTCCTACAGGTCGAACACTAGTATAGGTTGCTTCACTGGATTGATATTTGAAGTTTCAACCATAGGCACGAGTACACGTGTGAACGAAGATGCGTTAAAGAATCCTGTTTCCACCTCGGATACTTGGTAGCGACCCGCCGTTGGGTTCACTGCCTTGTCGACATTTGGTTTATTGAAACTCTTTTGATGAGTGACGAGTTTCGCACCATCCCAACCAAATTGACGTGACACCCAAGACTCAGTATCTTTCCAGTTGGTAGCCAAATCCTTGAGCGTGGACACTGGTTTTAAGCTATTGCCAAATGTAACCCCGTGGTCTTGAACACCTGAGTTACTGTCTGGGCGGGAAACGAATTCTTTCACTGGTGCGTCATCTACAGCTGGTAAGTTTCCTTTGACGTATCGTTGCCCGTGCAAGAGTTTAAACGTGCTCGGATCTGTTTTATCTGGATACACAACGTTCAATTCGTTTACGGTTGCACGCAAGGCCTCGTTACCACTATTCAAAAATTCAGTGGTTGTCGTTGTACCGAAGGATTGACGAGAATCAGACATCAATTTAAAGCGGTTAGAGCCCTCAGGTGAGCCCATGTTTGAGATACCAAAGTAGGTAGGTACCGCAGTATCATTCATGAAGAAGACAATGAGGTCACCGTTTGATGAGATGGACCCGTCGTTTCGAACCGTATAACGGATTTTATTCAAGGCCTGTCCATCAGCCTTCGTAAAGGTATCCTTCTTCGCATAGTCACCATCGCTGACCAACATAGTTGAGCGAACAAATCATGTGCTGAAAGATAGTCGTTACCGTCCTTGCGCGTATACTCGACAGTTACTGATTCACCCTTCGGAATTCGTACCGCCGTGAATTTAACCTTGGCTAATTGGTTTTCGACTGGTGTAGAACTTTCACTGTTCGCATCATTGGCGATATCGAAACCTTTCGTCATGGCATCATTGAGGTTGGTGAAGTTCTGTGAACGAAGGTATTTCACATTATTTGACGATGTTGTGAACTTCAGATTGTTATCATTGATGACACGATTGCCCGAGTCAGATGAACCGAGAGTCGCATTCAAGTCTCCTGCAAGAAGCGGAACCAAGTTATCTTTGCGCACCGTGTTATAGGCATCAACTTGTGATTGGATAGCCGGAAGATTGCTGTTAAATTCATCGACTTTTGCTTTGTAGGTGGTTGGGTCAATCACTTCGAGCTTCGGCGTTCCTGGGGTCACAGTTGAACTTGCACTCGCGGCACCAAGCTCTTTACGTTTGGCTGTTGAAGCATTGCGCCACGCGGTGACGTCTTCAGGCATACCCTTATCATCGTTGACTCCACCTGTTGCGGTTGCTTTACTAGCCTTATCATAACCATCTAGTTGCGTCAAATCATAATCAACAGTCTTGACTTTTTTACTAGCCGCCGCTGCCGCTTTGGCGTCTTCGTCTGATTGGTACAGGGTGTAAGTTTGTTTGATATTAGCCCATGTTTGGATGAAGCGGTTTTTGGAACCTGTCCAGTCATAACCACCAGGACGTGTTGCGGAGTCAAAATGTTGGCTAACCAAGGCTTCGTTATCCATTTGAGCTTTAGCTTTATCGTATGCTGTTTTAAGAGCATCGACAGTCGCATCCTTACCAGTCACAAGACGTTCTTTAATGACATATTTGACGCCGATAGGTTGACCTAATTGATTTTGGTCGGTAGCCCAATCTTTAGCAGCCTTCAATTCTTCGCAACCAACGCTTTAGCTGTTGGGTCTACAGGAGCTTCTGCCGGAGTATTGGCGAATTCGTTCAACTTAGCAGTGACTTTGGCCTCTTCAGCTTTAAATTCAGCCTCAGCAGCCTTCAAATCTGCATCTAAATTGGTCGAGTTCGTTAAATCTTTCTCGATGGTGCGTGTTGGATTAACTGTAACCCCTGTAGGAGCCTTAGTGACTTCCATGGTCAAGGTTTTTTCCTTATTGGTCACAGTATCTGATTTTCCAGCTTTGTAATCAGCCAAAGCTTTATCATAAGCATCTTGCTTAGCTTTGTTGCTAGCAGTGACTTCAGCCAATTTCGCCTCATAGGCTTTTTGCGCAGCTGTGTAGTCAGCTTCCAGTTTGGCATTTTTAGCCTCAACTGCTTTTTTAGCGGCTTCGTAGTCAGCTTGGGCTTTTTGGTTCTTGGCTGTAATGTCCTGAACGGTTTGGTTGTAAGTCGCAAGGGCTTTTTGGTAGTCCGCTTCAATTTTAGCCGCATCAGCAGTCGCGGTTTGATTAGCATTGGCGTTTTCTTTTTCAATACGCGCTTTCTCCGCCTCGTATTGTTTAGTCAACGCATCACGTTCAGCTGTGACGCGAGCCAACTCAGCCTCATAATCTTTCTGGGCTTTCTCGTTTTCTGCTTGAATGTGCGCAACTTCATCAGAAGTTGACTGTTTAGCCGCATTCGCTTCCTTGGCTTTTTTGAGTTCAGCCTCGTATTGGGCTAAGATTTTAGCGTTTTCAGCTTTGGTGTTAGCCAACTCAGCTTCATAGGCACGAAGTTTCTCAGCATTTTGAGCGTCAACTTTAGCTTTTTCAGCTTCATAAGTTTTTTGAGCTTCAGCGTTTTGAGCGTCAACTTTAGCTTTTTCAGCTTCATAAGCTTTTTGAGCTTCCGCATTTTGTGCGTCAACCTTAGCTTTTTCAGCCTCGTAAGCTTTTTTAGCAGCTTCATTGTCCACCGTATCTTTTTGGTTCTCAGACTCAAGCTTGGTGACTCTCTCAGCTTCCGCTTTCACTTCCGCTTCATATTGGGTTTGAAGTTGACGGTTGCTTTCTTCCACCTTAGCTTTTTCAGCAACATATTTATCAATTTCTTGAGATGCTTGAAGCGCGTCAGCTTTCAATTGCGCATCAGCCTCCGCATTTTTAACATCGGCTTCTTGTTTTGAAGTAGCCTTAACAACCCCTTTGTCTTCGACTTTGACTTGTACGCCAGACTTTTGAGCTTTGGTGACAACGTCGTCTACGGTATCCGCCGAGGCTTGTGTCAACACCGTCAATGGCGACAAGGCCGTACCGAGTTGTAACGCAGCAAGGCCAGCAGATTTCTTATCAATCTTTTTCATGAATAAATGTCCTTTCTCTATATATCACTATTATATCACATAACGCATTGCTCTGCAACTGAACGCAAAAACCAACCCGAAGGTTGGTTAATGTTATTTGCGGTTCTTACGGCGTTTGAGTCCGAGGAATCCGCCACCAGCGAACAAGGCACCGAAGAAGCTAGTAAGTGCTCCGGCATCACCCGTCTTAGGTAATTCTTTGGCTGTTTGCGGTGCATAGACAATTTTGTCGTCTTTGCGTTCTACCTTAGGTTTTTCAACCTTACGATAGATGTGAACGATGTTACCGTCTTTATCCTTGTCGGTACGAACGAATTCATAACCGTCAAAGTTTTCTTTCGGATGCTCACCCTCAGTACGAGGTTTCAAGACCTCACCTTTTTCAGTAACCCACGTTGTCGTTACCTTCTTGATAGGTTTGTAGATGTGAACGATGTTACCGTCTTTATCCTTGTCGGTACGAACGAATTCATAACCGTCAAAGTTTTCTTTCGGATGCTCGCCATCAGTACGAGGTTTCAAGACCTCACCTTTTTCAGTAACCCAGATAGTAGTCACTTTCTTAACAGGTTTTTCAACCTTGCGATAGATATGGGTAGTGTTACCGTCTTTATCCTTATCGGTACGAACAAATTCATAACCGTCAAAGTTTTCTTTCGGATGCTCGCCATCAGTACGAGGTTTCAAGACCTCACCTTTTTCAGTAACCCAGATAGTAGTCACTTTCTTAACAGGTTTTTCAACCTTGCGATAGATATGGGTAGTGTTACCGTCTTTATCCTTATCGGTACGAACAAATTCATAACCGTCAAAGGTTTCTTTCGGATGTTCACCATCAGTACGAGGTTTCAAGACCTCACCTTTTTCAGTAACCCAGATAGTAGTCACTTTCTTAACAGGCTTATACACGTGTGTGGTGTTACCGTCTTTGTCCTTGTCAGTACGAACGAATTCATAACCGTCAAAGTTTTCTTTTGGTTTTTCACCATCAGTACGAGGTTTCAAGACCTCACCTTTTTCAGTAACCCAGATAGTAGTCACTTTCTTAACAGGCTTATACACGTGTGTGGTGTTACCGTCTTTGTCCTTGTCAGTACGAACAAATTCATAACCGTCGAAGTTTTCTTTTGGTTTTTCACCGTCAGTACGAGGTTTCAAGACCTCACCTTTTTCAGTAACCCAGATAGTAGTTACTTTCTTAACAGGTTTTTCTGCTGGTTTGTACACGTGTGTGGTGTTACCGTCTTTATCCTTATCGGTACGAACAAATTCATAACCGTCAAAGTTTTCCTTAGGTTTTTCACCATCGGTACGTGGTTTCAAGACTTCACCAGTCACAGTAACCCAGATAGTGGTCACTTTCTTAACAGGTTTTTCTACCGGTTTGTAGATATGGGTTGTGATAGACCCTTCAACCTTAGTTTCCACAAACTCATAACCAGGGAAGTTATCCTTCGGTTTGAAATCAGGAGCAACCACTGGTGATTTAAGTGTTTGACCGGTTACCGTAATCCAACGGGTTGTTTTGAGTTCTGTTACGGAACCTTTTTGAACGGTAAATGGTGGTAATGGATTTGTGTTGACTTTTGGAGCCTCAGGTTTGGTTGGCGGTGTCGTCGCAGGATCCGCGGGGTCTTTTGGTTGTGGACGATTTGGAGCCTGTGGCTCTTTTGGTTTTTCACCCGCCTTAGGCGTTGGTGCTTTGGGTTTTTCACCAGCTTTTGGTGTTGGTGGTTTTGGCTCGTCCGCTGTTGGCGTATTCGGTGAAACCGGCGGTGTCACTTTTGGTTTTTCAGGAGCGACCGGTTTAGTTGGCTCAACTGGAGCTGTTGGAACCGTTGTTGTACCTTTTGTCGGCTTAACTGGTTCAGTAGGTTTGGTTGGAGCTTTGGGTTCAGCAGGTTTGATAGCAACCGTTGTTGCGAGTTCTGATGTAGCAGTCATCCAAAGACCAGGAAGGTAGGATTGACTCGGTTCTGGTCGTCCAACTTGTGTCGGGTCGCCAGAGAAGACTTGAAATGTTGGTGATGTTCCCGTCATTTTCAATACGCTACCCAAATACCAGAAGTATGGGTTATCAGTCGAGTCGATGTTTCCTTGTCCAAACTGAACGTAGGTGTTTTCCGGCTTATTAGAATAATAACGACCGCCTTGATTTTGAATAGATGAACCCGTGATTCCGATGACCGAAGTACCTTGACCAGGAGCAAAACCTTCTACAACACCAACCGGTTCTTGGTGACTGTTGAAACTTGACATACCGAGAAGGGCTTTGTTTTCATCAGTCAAATTGATGAGGTTGCCCTTGGAGTCATAGAACTTCATAGTGACATTGAATTTCAACAGGTATCGTTTGCTGTTGTCATTACCACGACGGAACATGACGTTAAAACCGAGTTTTGGATCTTGCGTAAAGGCCACAATTCCGTTGTCCGAAATGTTTTGTGAACTCGGGTCAATAGAAATAGTCATTGACACTTTAGATAACGGTTCACCGTTGTAGCTAGAGTTCTTCAAATTAGTGTAATCCACGGTAACCGAACCGTTACGTCCAATACGATAGGCTGTGATAGTGTCTTTACCCGCACCCAACCCTTGCTTACCATTAGTTGGCATGCTCTCTTGGGCTGAACCTGTCGAGCTGATAGCAATGTTGAAGGCATCCTTGTTATTAGCCAATTCGTCAATGTAGTAACGATCAACACCAACACGGTCGAAGGCACGTTGAAGCCCCGCACGCGTGATTGGTTGAGCGTTTACAAGGTTTGAACCTGTGGCCCGAGCAGTCGGCTCCGAACGATATACCAAACTTTGTGCAGCCGCTTGACTCAAATGACCTTGTTGATTTTTATTGGCCTCCATTTGAGCCATCGCGCTATCATATTGAGCTTTTTGTGTCTTGTAGGTTGCTAAATCCGCTTGATACTTAGTTTGAGCTTGATTGTAAGTAGCTAAATCGGTATCGTATTGTTTTTTAGCTTTCTCATACTCAGCCAATTTCTTGTTGTATTCCGCGTCAGACGCTGAGGCATTAGAGCTAGCTGCTTTATAGGCTGCCAAGTCTTTGTCGTATTGAGCTTTCTTCTTCTCATACTCAGCTAAATCGGCTTGGTACTTATCTTGCTTGGTTTTGTATTCAGCCATAGCGTCATCATAAGCCTTCTTCAACTTATTGTACTCATTAGTGCTTTGAGTTGATTGAGCCTCTGATTTTTCGTACTCAGCTTTCTTCTTTCCATACTCGGCTTGAGCTTGAGCATCCTCAGCTTTCAATTTTTCATACTGAGCCAAATCAGCCTGATATTTAGCTTGTGCATCAGCGTCAACTTTTGATTGTTGTTTCCAAGCCTCCAGTTTTTGTTGGTATTCAGCCAACTGTTTTTGATACTCAGCTTGGAGCTTTTTGTATTGTTCGGAGTCCTGGTTAAATGTGTTTTTTTGTGTTTCGTATTCTTTTTGTTTTTGTTGGTAGGTCGCCAAATCTTTCTCGTATTGAGCTTGCGCATCCTGATAAGCTTTTTGAGCCTTCTCATTCTCAGATTTGGTTTCTTTGGCTTTGATGACAAGGTCCTGTAGTTGATGAACCAAGTTATCATAGTACGTTTGCAAGTCGACATTCGTGCCAAATGTCTTGTCTGGACCCTCCACAATTTGAATGTTGAGGGATTTAGCTTCATTCATGAGCTGAGTCAACTCAGCTGGAAATGGTTCCGTGTCTGCATGTGCAGTCGTAGCAAGCACTGGGGCCACCCCAACAGCTGCGAGACCTGTCACAATCGTACGGCGTTTTGAAAATGTTTGTTTCATGAATAGGTTCCTTTCATTTCTATATCACCATTATATCATATATTGGGGGGGGTGCAAGCCAAAGGACTAACTGAATAGCTCGGCAGCAATCATCCAGTTCGTTCCATTTTCACTTTTGGCACCTGCACGTGTTGTCAGTTTGAATGATACCGCTGTCCGAGTATATTCTGGATTCATCATCGACACATAGTGGGACGGCGAAGCCTTCCATTGTTCAAACAAGCGTTTGGCTATCCATTGTTCGCTGACAAGTTGATAAGGGTTCGACAGTACTGAGTAGGCCAACATATTCTCACCAAAACCATAGGACTTGTAATCACTAGGGAGTAAGTCGAGCACCGTTGTCCACTTAGAACCATCAGGGCGGGTGTGTGCAAGACCATTGTATCGAATGTGGCCGTAATGGGCCATTTCTTGCGCTCGAACTTCAGTCAGTTTTTGTAGTTCAGGCTCATACTGCAACTTCTTCAAACCTTTGCTTTCACGGTCCATATTAATGTAGTGAACCAGATACTGATTGACCTTTTCTTTATCGACCAAGTTAGTAGAGTTGTATACATGAACCACCTCATCACCGGCGCCCAACCAAGCTTGAACTTGGTCAAACGGTGCGGGTTCCGTCGGATCTTGACCAACGAAAGATGCATCAATTTGAGATGTCGCTTTTTGGTAGCGGGCGTCTTCCGATTCCACCATCAAATCCTCGTAGGTTTTTCCGATGAACCCTTCAATATCCCCTTTCAGCGACAATACCTTGATACCAAGAACGCTCTCACCTTGTTGGAAATCGACCACACGCGTTGCACCTTGCGACGGCCTACTTCCGATATATTTGACGTCAGCCACCGGTTCAACGGTAGTTTTCTCCTCAACCAATTCTGTTGCATGAAGCTTCCCGTCGCGATAGATATCCTTGTAGTATTTGATGACCTGACCATCGGAACCTTCCACGAGGCGGGTTTCGCCTTGCGACAGTATTGGGTCATACTCGGTTCGAAGTCCACGAGAAAGCGTTACGACTTCTTCTCTGAACCGGACATCGTCCATCGAGCCAGAACTCGGTGCGGATGGTGTTAATGGACCCGCTTCCACAGGTGGTATATCGCTCGGAGTTGGAGGAAAATCCCATACAGGTGGCTCCGCAGGGGGTATATCATCCCATGACAGTCCTGGAGCAATCGGCGCGTCTGATGGTAACTCAGGCATATCTGATGGTAACTCAGGCATATCTGATGGTAACTCAGGCATATCTGAAGGCAGTTCAGGCATATCTGATGGTAACTCAGGCATATCTGAAGGCAGTTCAGGCATATCTGAAGGCAGTTCAGGCATATCTGAAGGCAGTTCAGGCATATCTGAAGGCAGTTCAGGCATATCTGAAGGCAGTTCAGGCATATCTGAAGGCAGTTCAGGCATATCTGAAGGCAGTTCAGGCATATCTGATGGTAACTCAGGTACCGACGGTTCCTCAATTGGAGGTTCAACTGGTAACTCAGGTACCGACGGTTCCTCAATTGGAGGTTCAACTGGTAACTCAGGTACCGACGGTTCCTCAATTGGAGGTTCAACTGGTAACTCAGGTACCGACGGTTCCTCAATTGGAGGTTCAACTGGTAACTCAGGTACCGACGGTTCCTCAATTGGAGGTTCAACTGGTAACTCAGGTACCGACGGTTCCGCAATTGGAGGTTCAACTGGTAACTCAGGTGCAGGTTCAACGGTTGCTGGCGGTGTTATGCCGTATCCGATACTTGGAACTGTGGGGTGACCTTCAACAATTGGGTTCCGAACCCATCGAGGATCCCATTCAAGGTCAGGATGGTCAATATCGGAGACAACGGGTTCGCCGATGGACTCCTCATAATAGGCCACATCAGGTAATTCAACTTGACTGTCCAGAGAATCAGCAGAAAACACCTCAGCATGGAGTAAATCAACTTCGGGTTGTTTGAATGCTCGAATGTTATCCAACATGCGTTGCTTGGACATGAAGATTGCATATCCAACACGACCCAACACATCCGGTAGGTAATCCGATTTTCCCATGATTTCAGATTCACCTTGTCGAGCCTCTTCACGCGTTTCAGAGGCAACCTCGTTTACGCCAAATGCGAGCGTGGTAGCTACGACACCCGAGGTCAGTAGGAGGGCCATTGGAATTTTGAGCTTTTTAAATGTACTCATTCGTGAATTCCTTTCTAAGTCTTCACCGTAACTAGAAATAAGGAAATTTGAGAAATTCATTTCTAGGTCAATTTTAGAATTTTGCAATTCAAGGTCTTACGGTTAACCTACTCCATACAAGCTCATTCTATTTCGACTGAAAAGTCACGCAATAGAACTTGTCGCTTATACTTCTATCTAAACACCACCTTACAGAGAGATGTGTCACTGTCTTGCGTCACTACATCTGTATAAGGTTGTGAGTTAAAGAACTTATTTAACGGCGTCGTTAAAGCCTTGACCACGTCTAGCAATAACATATGAAGCTCCGACGTGAGTATTGAGCTTCATCGTTGGACAATAAAGTTGTTTGGCTAACCACGACGTCCAAGCGGGGTTAACTCGGCGCACATAAACAAGGTGCCGATAAGCACGTTGTTCAATAGCGTTAATGAAGGTTCGATAGGCAAGCGAATGTAACATCTCATTATACTTCCTATCTTTTTTGCTTCGGGTTTTCGATTTCTTGGTTTTAAAGTCTAAGTTTTCAACGCACACATCTTTGCCGGTGCTACTTGCAAGTTCAACGGCGCGTTTGGCAATATGCTGTAAGTCGGTATCCGTTTTGTTGCCAGCTTTGAAGCGATAGGGTAAAAACTGGGTTTGGACGAGGTGTCCATATTGGTTGGTTTCAGATAAGGTGACAAAACCTTTATTAAAGTCCAAACCAATGGTGCCGTGAGAGGAACGGGTTTGAAACTCGCTGAATTCAACTTGGATTTCAAAGGTGCAATAAAGATAGAACCGTCCCTTGCGTTTGATAATCTTAAAACTCAAGGGACTATTTTTGTACCGCAGGATTTGCTTGATTTTATCCGCGTGATGGTTGAAATAGACTCGACCGTTCACGTATTTATCTTCAGCGGTTTTGAAACCACCGATATCCTTACGCAATTTAATTCCAAATTGATTGATTTGGTAGAAACGTGAGTTGCAGTAGTTGATTACCAGCCACTTCCGTTTTGGTACCAACAAAAGACATTTGAGAATCGCGTTGAGCAATAAAGGCTTCTTTGTCGGAATTTAGGAGTTTCTTCGTACCGAAGCACAACTTGTAGTGACCGGTGTCGATTTGATACTGAAGGTTGGCCAAGCGTTGCTTCATCCGGTTCAATCTCGACTGTTTAGCCACTAGTTTTCTTCGTAAATTCCGATGCTTGGTGAGATTGACAGCTACACCTGCGCGTAACATGGCACAATTATCAGCCTTTTCTGCTTGAAGTTCTTGAATGGTTTCTTCCAACGCTTGGATTTTAGATTCCAGTTGTTTTTGCTCATAAACTTTGAGTTCTTTTAGGGCATTCAATCTACCTTGAGCATCGGCTATAATGGAGTTGGCGGTTCGTTTTAGGATACCATACTTGATTTGAAGTTCGCTATTATATTTTGATTTATCAAACTCCTCACTGTTTTTGATAACGTAAAAGGTTTCTCGTAGAGCCTGTGCATAAACGCCACGAGAATTGTCTATATAATCGATGATTTCTTGATTGTTTTTCTCGTGCAGTTGCGCCACAACTGTAAACTTGCGTTTAAACATACGTTTACTCCATGAGTTCTTTTATTTTTTTACTAATCTGTGAATTCCTTGATGTCAGTATTATATCAGATAAACATATAGATGTCAAGGGAGTAAAAGCAGAATAACTTCGCAGTTCTTCTATATTATCTGAAACTGCTGATTCACCCTATTATACCATAAACAATCAGTAGAAACAGAAAAAGAGACGGAAACCGTCTCTCTAAGCTATTTACGGCGTTTACGACGGATAGATAATCCACCGATAGCCATAGCACCCATACCGAGAACGTTGGTCAACATACCAGCATCACCAGTCTTAGGTAATTCCTTGGCTGTTTGTGGGTGTTTGGTTTCAACCTTAGGTGTTTCAACCTTAGGTGTTTCAACCTTAGGTTCCACTTTAGGTGTTTCAACCTTAGGTGTTTCAACCTTAGGTTCTACTTTAGGTGTTTCAACCTTAGGTTCCACTTTAGGTGTTTCTACCTTAGGTGTTTCTACCTTAGGCGCTTCTACCTTAGGCGCTTCTACCTTCGGTTCTACCTTCGGTTCCACCTTCGGTTCTACCTTCGGTTCCACCTTCGGTTCTACCTTCGGTTCTACCTTCGGTTCTACCTTCGGTTCTACCTCACGTTCCACCTTAGGTTCTTCTACCTTCGGTTCCACCTTAGGTTCTTCGACCTTAGGTGTCTCCACCTTAGGTTCAACCTTAGGTTCAACCTTAGGTGTTTCCACTTTTGGAGCTTCTGGTTTGACACCAGTTCCACGGTGGACAACCTTGTCGGTAGGGTGGCGAAGGACGTGAGCTTGAGCATCAATCTCAGATACTACCTTGCCTTTTGAAACCGAGTAGAATTTGTTGATGGCTTTTTGACCATTCACACCTTCAACTACGACGACTTCTTTACCCGCTTCGAGAGTTGGGTCGTCAACATAGCGTGTTTCATAAGGAATCACTTCATACTCAGTATCCATGACACCTTCACGCGTTCCCACATGAATGATTTCTTCAACAGGTTCTTTCGTTACCTTTTCGGTTGATGTTGGGTCACCAACTTTCAACTTACGTTGGGTAGTCCAAGTACGAGTGATTTCTTTGTTTCCTTTCACACCTGTTTGAACAACGTTTTGTTCACCAAGTGGTAAGGTGTCATCTTCAACGATTTTCGTTGTATATGGAACTTCAACGTTTTCCTTTTCGGTTACAGAGCCTTTGACGCCATGGTGAATAATCTTGGTGCGCATGTGTTTGGTGACATGCTCAGATGTCGAAATCGGATTTCCTACTTTTTGACCTTTCTTGGTCTTGTAGGTGGTCAAAATTTCTTTTTCACCTGTCATTCCTTCAACGGTAACCTTTTCTTCCCCTTCCATCATCGCTTCGTCTTCGATGATTTCAGTCGCAAATGGAATTGGTTCTTTCTTGGACTCAGTGGTTTGACCACCGATACCGATATGGACGATTTCATCTACGGGTTCCTTGATGACACGACTGGTTTCATTGCTTGTGGATTTAGCTTCAGGTACGGTAAAGACATCCGTTTTAGTGACGGTCTTATCACCAATCGTGAAAGTACCCTTGATATCACCTGCGTTTTGAGGTTTAAAGCTATAGACTAGGGTATAAGTGCCCGGAATATTGAATTCATATGGGTTGGTTTCCCCACTATTTTTCAACGGTACTTCTTTCCCATTCGGATCGAGCAGTTTGACATCCGTCAATTGAGCCGCACCTTTCGTACCATCAATTATGAAGCGACCCGATACTTCTTGGGTTTCGATAGCTGAATGCTTAAAGGCATTAATGATGTCTTGTTCTCGTTTGGCATCAGGAACACCATCCGCATTGTAAGCATTTGGGTGCCCGGCTTTTTTCATTTGCATGATAGACCACGGTTCCGTGAAGTTGTTGGCCTTTTGTCGTTCTTTGTCCTCAATGGTTGGATAAACAACGCTCATAAAGGTTTTGGCATGGTCTTTAGCCCACTTGGCAAAGGATTGGTCAATATCCTCCGTCAAATATCCACCATTATTGTAGGTTTTATATGCCCAGCCATCAGTGAACTGTACAACAGATACATTGTCCAATTTGTGTTCTTGTGCTTGATAAGCATCTTCGTACGGCATGTCTTTTGCAGGTAAGAATTTGTCAGCATGTGCCTTGGCATAAGGTTCCCAAACACGATACCAGTCCTCTGTCGCTTTGGGTGTTAATTTAATCATGTCATCTAGCATAGCAATAGCGTCCGTTTTAGACAACAACTTCGTATAATACGGTGTACGATACGAATCAGAATTGTTCTCTGCATAGGACATAATACTCACTTGGCTACCATCCGGCAGAGAATTAACCAGCGCACGCGCATCTCTCATAGCGGTTTCGAGGACACGTGGACCATTTTTAGTATTTTTACCAAGAAGGGAACCGGAACCATCCATAATCAATAAAAGGTCAGTTGGTTTTTCAACTTTGGTTTTCTTAGGATCCGACACGACTTGAATTTTTTGTGTATACGTTCCGTCAGCATTTTTCACAGCGGTTGATTCTTTAGTGGGGACTGGTTCTCCAGAACCTTGTGTACTAGTCGTGGTCTTGATGAATTCACGAAGACCTTCTTGACCTTTTTGGACAACCTTGCGCACACCTTCGTTGAGGTTTTCATCCTCCACGTCCTTAGTTTTAAATGGAATTGGTTCTGTGCGACGTTCTTCGGTTACTTTTGGTTTTACGGGTTCTGGTGGTTTCACAGGTTCTGGTTTCGGATTGAACGTATCCGTTTTGGTGGCTACCGATTGGCCGTCTACTTGAACTGTACCAACAATATTCTTCGGACTAGCGACATCACCAGCAAAGGTATAGTTCACTTTGTATGCACCGTCTTGGAGTTCACCAAGGTCTGCAGATACCTTATTACCTGTAATAGTAAGAGCTGTTTTAGTCCCATTTGGGGCAACAACTTCAGCAGATTTGAGGGTGATACCAGCTTCTGGTGTAATTTCGACATGACCTTTTTGTTTGGTGGTGTGTGAAGTCGTAACAGTCGCTGTGGACTCAAATTGTTTGGCAATCGCTTCAGACCGACCTGGCTTGTTTTGATCAGTGAGGCCATACACCATGATATTCGGGTGTCCAGCAGCCTTCATTTTTTGAACAGAACCACCGCCACCGTCTACTACCGTCATAAACGTCTTGGCATTTTTCTTTGCCCATTCAGCGAATGAACTATCGATGGTTTCATCGGCTACCCAGTCATCTGTAAACTGCAAAGCTGAAACGACTTTATTGCGATTTGGCTGTTCCTGATAAACTTCTTCGAACCCTTTATGTTCCGTTGTCTTAATGACCTTATCACCAAGCATTGGAACTACCACATTTGGAATGAGCGTCCACGCTTGTGACATTTCCATAACTTGTGGTTCATTGCGTAATCGATTGAGAATATCTAGGGCTTCTGCTTTGGACAACAATTTTGTCACAGCAGAACCGTCCTGACCGTTAGTCTCATACGATTTTTGGTTGTTGGTGCCGTAAACGCCAACATAACATGGTCCTGATCAGTCAGCTTATTTTGGATGACGTAAATCATGTCTGTCAATTGTTGGCGACGCGCCCCGGCATAACCGAATCGACTTTTAAACTCACCATCAGACAATGAGCCTGACAAATCCACAATCTGAATCAAATCCATCGACTCATGACCTGTCTTAGTGGATGTAGTAGTTGTAGATTTGGCTGTAAAATCCAAAGCTGATTGGCCGGTTTGTCCGGATTGGTAGGTGTCAGCGGACGCCATCTGTGTAAGACGAGCGAGAGACATGACCCCAGCCATCGCTATGAACGCTTTGTTTTTTGAAAGTTGCATGCAAAATTTCCTTTCTAATCGCTATCATTATTATATCACGAATATTCGCCAGAAACAAGGAAAATAGCAAGTCACCTTGCTATTTATTCTGAATATTTTGGTTATTTATTATTGCATGTTCGTTAATACTTGCGTGAGGCCACGCTCATTAATGCCTTGCGCGTATGGAGCCGGAACACCAAATAACAAATCAACAGCTTTGTGATTTTTCTCCAGTTTTTCATTCAAGGTGTCAAAGAGTGCCGTGTCGTTCATTTGGACCTGACCCAAGTCGACACGGTATCCAGTTAGCGCGGTGAAGCCTCCACCAATGAAGATAATAGCATCAAAATAGTCACGTTTTCCATATGTTTTGAGAATGGTATCCGTTACGACCTCAATGAATTTATCCTTGGTCGGCGCCACATACTCCATCCACTTCTCACGACGTTCAGCTCGACGCTTGTTAGTTGATTCAAGAACCTTTGCAAGTCTTTCCGACTCTCAATGGTTAGGTGTTCACGAGCTGCTGCTGACATAGCATCCTCTAACAAGTTACCGTATCCACGAGTAATAGAGTATGAGTACTCTGGATTGAATCGTTTGTTTCGGAATACCGCCAAGTCGGTCGTACCTTCTCCGATATCCACAATGAGGAAGTCTTCAAGGTCCGCAACCGGGTCAGTTTCACCCATAGAATTGTAAACCGCATCGATGTCTGAACGGAAATCTCGGTCTACGGTATCCAACAATCCCAAGAAACCAGCTTGACCTTCATTCAAAACGGCCACTGTGGTGAAATTGATAGTGATATCACGAGTGCCCGCTTCAGTATATAGGCGAACAACGTGTGAACCAGTCAATAGGTTTTTGTAATCCTCAATCAGGCCGATTGACTTAGCCTCAACGATTGGCACAGAGACAGCCAAGGCGACGTTCTCCGTATCCGTTTCAATAAATGGAACCAAGGCTCCGAACAACAAGCTGGTCGTAATTTCATGATTGGCCTTATAGGAGGTAGACGTCACGTCATATTCTCGATAATCAGGCATGTCAATCGCTTTTTGACCAACAGCCACAATATCATCTACATGCGCCAAAGGGCTATCAATCACTTGGATATAGATATCCTCTGGGTTTGTGTACGTCAAATATTTAGCATCGGCTACCGTGACAACGCTCGATGGGAATCGTAGTGGGCTAATGACTTCGTTTGTATCGGTGAGGAGCATACCCTTCACGCTTGAGTTTCCAATGTCTAATGCACATTTCATTCTTGTGTCCTTTCTTACTGCTGCTCCAAAGAACCTAGTTAATTGATGACAAATAAGTAGATTTTTATCATCGGTTCTTCTCACGCTCGTCAACAGCTACATTCCCGTATCCACACGAAGTGGGTAACGACAGAGGTAACCTCCTAACGCATCAAGAGGAACAATCCTCAGAGGCCGAGCCAGCCTCATTCCTTTATGTTATTTAGCCAGTGCTAATAAGTTGAGCACTGCATTGTGGTCACGGTCATCTTCATAACCGCATTGGTAACAAACATATTCATAATGTTTGGTTCCATGTTTAGCATTTCCACTGAGAGTGATTTTCTCATCACCTGTTTTAATGTGACCGCAGTTAGAACAGCGTTGAGTGGACGGGTAGAAGCGGTCTGCAATGATAAGTGTTTTACCAAACTTTCAGCCTTGTATTCCATGAATTGACGGAAACGACCAAAAAGGGAACGATGAAGGTTTTTAGCCTTCTTTTTCATTTGCATGCCTTTTACATCCAAGTCCTCAATCACGACCGTATCAAACTGGCGATACAAGTCAGTGGTAAATTTGTGGAGTAAGTCATTTTGAATATTGCGAATTCGTTCGTAGGTTGCTTGCAACTTGGCTCTCGTTGCTTGATACCCTTTCGAATGTCGGTAGTTCTTATTGACTTTGCGTTTCCGAGCGAGTTGACATTGATAGGTACGAACTCGCCCATACAAACGGTCTAACAGCTCGGGTTTTAAACTGGTTTGACCCTCTGTTGTATCAAAGTGGTCAACATTAGCATCAACTGCCGTCTTTTTGCCTGTCTTAGGGAGCACGATAGGTTCAACATCCGCTGTAATGGTTGCGATGTATTTCCCTTTGGTGCGAGTGATGGCACAAAGCTTGAGTTTCCCGTCAGAGATAGAAGCACCTTTAAAACGGATGCTCGACCACTCTCCCTTGTGAGCGTGCGGTTTATCGAGCACTAAACGACCATTTTTAATCCGAGCGCTATCGGTCTTGAAACCTTGTTTGGGTTTCTTACGGCTTTGAAAACTAGGTTTCTTGGCTGTTTTTGGATTGTTGAAAAAGTGGTTCCAAGCTATTGCCAAGTCTTTTATAGCCAGTAGCAACGCCCGTGCAGAAAGCTCATATTGCCAATCAGCTTTTTGAGCTACTAATTCATTTTGCACTCCAATTTGAGAGGGTGCCGGAAAACGAGCTCTCATGATTTGTTCTTCCTCAGAAAACTGAATGGTCTTATCTGTTAGTGATGCTTTGATTTTAGCTCTTAGTTCATCCGTCAGACCAATCAAGCGTTGTTCGTACAAGGTATTCCAAAGCTCTAGGCCTCGATTCCAACAGTAACGTCTGTAATCACATAAGGAATCAAGAACCGTTTGCATGGTCTTGTTTGGATATAATCGAACTTGAACGTTTAACCTCACAGTTCATTACCCCCTTATCTTCTTTATATACCTATATTACCATGAATGGGCGAGTGAGACGAGGAAAACCGGGATAGAACATTACTCGGGATTTTCATACTCGTCCACAATAGAGTGGAGTGATTTTTTAACACATAAGATGATGAGTTGACTTTTGGTCAAATTCGTCGACTCACTACTCTGGTCCAGACGATCCACAATCGTTTGTGGTAACGTCACCAGAAGGCGTTTGTTTTTAGTTTCTTGTTTACGTTTGGCTTCTTTGCTCATAGGTGTTCCTTTCGATTAGATAAAATCATTCAGAAGTGGATTTGTTGTGACAACTTGACCAGTTTGTGCCAAGGTCTCTTTGGTCTTGGCTAACGTATCCCGGCTCCGTTTTAACAATTGACCGAGGTCATCTTGACCATCGGAGTCTTTCGTTTGGGTAGTCTGGCTTCTTGGTTTAGTTGTACGTTTTGTAGGTTTTGTTTCCGTCTGCACGGGCTTAGAGATATCCTCGTCATTGGCACTAGTTGCAGCTTTTCGTGTCCTAAAGGTTCGTTTGGGCGTAGAACTTTGGTTTTCCTGCACCAACGATGTTTCGGGACTTGATGGCTTTTCGGAACCCGACGGTTTCTCAGAAACAGCGCTGACTAACTGGAGGGTTCCTCGGGCATGAATAGCCGCCAACTCAATTTGCGATAAGGCATCATAACCATCGCGCGTCTGGAGTCGAACTAACAAGTCCACCACCTGAAGGAGAAAACCTTGGCGACCTAGATGAGCTTTTTGTAAGTATCGTTTTAAACCTTCCTCATCATGACGAATATCAATATCCATTGGTTCATCCACAACCTCCAATTCACCGAGGGTCAAATGAGGTCGGATGAGTGCGAGAGCACCTTCTGGCGAACACTCGTAGGTGTCCGACAACTCTTCCAGTACCGCCAAAATGGCCCGGAACACCCTGTTGAATCCATATGTATTAGCCTTGTAGGTGTTAATTGCACCGTATCGGCTTTGTGAGGTGACATGAACCATTCACAACATTTCCTTTCTATTTGATATCACTATTATATCACAAAACCATCAGCCGTGCAACGTTTCTGCAGAAGTTTCAGGATATGGAATGATATTTTCATTTTCAATTTTTTCCATGTAGGCCCCCATCAAACGACTCATATAATCTTCAGGTTTGGTCTCGAGTTTCCCCAATTGGGTGAGATTAGCTGTTTTAAGAGCGGCCTCGGAATGAAGGCGAATTTGTGGTAGAACTTCATGAACCATGTGTTCCGTGTAGGCGAACAAGGTTTCGAGTAATTGTTGTTGTTCTATACCTTCCCATTTGGCACGTGACTCGGCCACAGCCTTTCTTTTTCCGTAGTTTGTATGGGAGTGATAACACAGCTAATGCATCCAAGGCTTGCTCGGAGTCTTTTGTCACTAGCCCTTCACGCACGATAGTGCGATATTTGTCCATTTCACTAACCAAGGCCACTTGGATGAGGTCTGTCAGACACGATACGGCAAAGTCTTGAATCCGTTGAGAGGACTCAGCAGACTCGCTAGCGGTAAGGGCATCGTCAATTAAGGTGACAACTTCATCGTAATAAGGGGCTGCACCATCCAACAAGACGTCACCTGTGTAGTCCTCAATGTAGGCTCTATGTTCTCGGATAAGACGCATAATGCGACTCATGGCGCTTTCTAAGACGCCCAGCTGCTCTAATTCAGGAACCGTTAAGAGCCGGTGATATCGGCCTGGGTCACCTTGACGAGCCGCACGACCTGCAAATTGACGCTCTACGCGTGAATTTGGTCGACCCCCAATTTGTAGAACCACCAAACCGCGTTCGTAGTCTGTTTCCTGAATGTGGATATCGGTACCGCGACCCATGATATCGGTTGTGACAACGATGGAGCCAACTTCCCCTGCAGACGCAATGACCGTGTCCTCGTTGGTATCGGTCGATACAAGCAAGACATGGTCAATATGGCTATTAGTCAAGTATTCAGATACAATTTCTGCTTCTACGTCTGACGCAGCACCAATCAAAATAGGATGTCGAGACGCTTGGTATAGCCGAATTTGTTCCACCATTTTAGCAAATAAGTGTTGGCGAGTCATAAACAGATGCGTCTGTTGACGCAATCGGTTTGGCACGCGGTCAGGGATTTGGATACAGGAGGCTTGGTAGATGTCTCGAAACTCCTTAAAGGATTTCCCAAGGGTACCTGTCACACCTGTCACATGCGGAAACAAGTTGAACAACACTTGGTAGGTGATCTGAATGGATGATTCAGACCCAACACCCGTAAACACCTTCTTTCATTTCAACAAATGAGTGCAAGCTATCATTAAGAGTTCGCCCACGAGCTAAACGACCCGTAGCCTTATCAATCAAGATAACACGGCTACCCGAATCTGGGTCGGGTTCTGGGGCCACAATATAATCCTCATAGACCTTATGTCGGAATAAGGCATCAATTGAGCTATGAATAGCATGAATCATTTCCTTGTTTTCGAATACGGAATCATCCAAATCGAACAACTCGTAAATCTCATCCCAGGCATTGTCTCCAACACTTGGTTGACGTCGGTCATCGTCGTCATAGTCCAAGGCTTTGAGCGTCCGAAGCTTGTTCAAGATATCCGCAATTTTATACGTTCGTCCATTATGTTCAACAGTATCGAGACGAGAACCCATATCAACACTTTGTGCAATAATGAGTGGATTGCGGGCATCGTCCATCAAAATTTCATCCACTTCATCGATGATGGCCGCATGAAGCGGTCGAGTGATGGGTTTGATGTCATGACCAATACCCGAAGCTAAGGCCGAGTTAAGATAGGCAAATCCGAGGGTTGAATTGGTACAATAGGTAATGTCGCAATTAAACGCCTGTTGTTGAGCCATTGGGCTCTCATTGTTATTGGTATAGGCATTGGTCAACCCAAAAAAGTCATAAATAACTCGAGTTTCCTTCCAGTCGCGTTCGGATAGGTATTCATTGACCGTTAAGACACAGACACCCTTATGGGTCAGACCATAAGCTAGTGTTGGTAAAATAAGGGTCAGGGTTTTCCCCGAACCGGTAGACATTTGAACCATTTGACGCTCAAGAGCCGCCAAGGCTCCGAGAATTTGTACATCATAGTGAAACTTACCGAGTAATCGATAACAAACTTCTCGCCCAATCGCATACAAACGAATAATATCTTTTTTATTTTTTAAATCAAATGCTCCAAAATTTCGAGCCTCGTCCTCCAAATCCTCCATAGACATCGCGCGATAATGGTCTGTTAGTTGGTTAATCTTCTTTAATGTTTTACGATAAGAACGAAGTTTTTTAGCTCCTTCAAACTCAACAGAGTCATAGACTGATTCCAGCATAGTTCCTATCCTTTCTTTCTTGATATCACTAGTATATCACTATTATAGCTAAAAAGCAAGCAAAAAACCAGTCAATTGACTGGTTTCATTTAGGCTTTTGGTGCGTATTCTGCGACAATCGCCTGAATCATTTGCTCCAACTCTTCTTTGGTCATTGTACCAACCAAATTCAAGGTCAAACGGTAGTTGGTATCCGTTGTGTATTTAGCTTCCAACAGATATGGTTTTAGACGAGTATCAGCAAGTGCTTTCACTTTGTATCCTTCGTTGTAGGCCACAGGAATATCCAAGGTAAAGGTTTTCGCAGATGCATTCGTATTAGATGTTTTACCTGATGTAGATTTAACATCTTCACGTGTATCCACCACATAGTTGTAGGTTGAACCGTCTACTTCGACCGCAGCAACCTTATCCTTGTCAATACCTTGTGCATTAGCCGCTTTGTCTGCGCTAGCTCGGTTTGGTTGATTTTGGATAGCGATGGTCTTCATAAATCGAGCCACCTTGTCCACGTGCTCTGGACGAGAAAGGGCTTCAGGGCCACCGTTAATGGCTGTTTTAGATGTATTGTAAACAACAACATAGCGGTTGGCCGCATTCAACTTGATTTCCTTAATGCTTCCTGCCGCGATACCATGGTTGGTTGCATAAAGAAGCGCATCCGCATCGGTGCGAACCGTTGGAACATAAATCGTCAATTCAGAATCCGTTTGAACCAGTTTAGGTTCGATGACATCCAAACGCTTAGCGTTGTTTTGGGCTAGGCGACGAACCGACAGAATGGTTGCGGAATTTTCATCGATTTGACGATGATGCTGAGCCAAGGTTTCTGCAACAGATTTGTTGAAGGTATCTTGGTTACGTTTGTTCTCCACAATCGTATCAGCATTCTTTTGAACCTCACGGCGGATAACAGAGAGGGCAGAACCGAAGCTCTTATTCATTCCATCAACATCTTTACGCAAGGTATCCACAGCATTTTCAGACGTGTTCGTAACCGTTTCAGTTGAATCAAACATGAGGCCATTCACTTCTTCTTGGAAGACGTTGTTAACGTTTTGAACGTTCTTAGCACGCTTCGCTTGGAAGAAGACATCCATTTGGAAGGTCGATTTTTCGTGGTCAATTTGATCCAAGAAATCCTGGTCAAAATCAACTTTAACAATGGTCACGAGACTATCAGCATCATTTGTCGCTTTAGTTGGTGTATTGGCACCACGTTTTGAGACGTCACGCACAATCGTTTGGGTTGTGTACTTAGTGACATCGGAATCTTTTGGTAGTTTACCACCGTGTTTGCGGTATTTAGCATAAAGTGGTGTTCCTGGTTTGAACTGAATTTCACCATTTGATTCAACGAAGTACACACCGTCATATTGGTCGGCATTGTGGAAGGCATCTGTAATCGAATAGGTTTCGGGAGCTCGTCCAAGGATGTCAAGCGCGATTTTAGAACCTGATGCACGGTATTGGAAGAAGGTCTTGTGCTCGATCGCAGCTTTTGGATTAGCCTTGAGGTCAAGAGACTCCAATTGTGACACAGCAAGAACGGCATCTTTGCGTGGGTCCATCGTGGTCACTGTATTCGTAACTTCGTTGGACTTATAGATGTTACCAAAGTCTGACTGGTACGCTACGTTGGTATAGGTATTTCCACCGTAAACTCCACCGATAACGCCAGGGGTTTGGTCAACGATTTTAGTCGCCATCGGCATCACCACATTGAGTGATTTACCTTGTTCCACATAGTTCTTATAGTATGGGTGGTCGTAACCCTTAATGGATACCTTGAGAGCTGGACCTTTGCGGTCAATTCCTTGATAGCTATCCACTTGGCTCCATGTCAAGCCTTCAACCGTTTTACCGTTTCCATCCTTGAAACTTCCATCTTCCTGTCCGACCGCAATAGTGGTACCACCGTCTTGAATAAGAATTTTATGTTTCTTCGGATTGAAGCTAAGGGCATCGGATGGATAGAAGTCAATCAAATCCAAACCTTTTTCTTGCATTTCTTTGTCAATATTGACACCCTTGTATTGGTCAAAGTCCCATGTGATGTTGTAGTTATTGGTCGAACCAAAGAAGACCGTTTTACCATCAATCACAACACCTTTATCATTCTTGTTGTGTTTTTGCGGGTCTGCTTGGTCAGTACGTACGTGAACACTACCGGAGCTAGCCTTGTACTCATGGTTAATCATGACGTTGCTGGTAAATTCATAATCCGTATTATCCTTGAGTAATTTCACAAAGATATTTGGAACCTTGTAATCAAAGCTATCATTCATCATACCGCCAATTGTACCTTGGCGGGTGCGTTGATTTTGATTAATTTCAACTAAGTAATCATCCGTTGCTCGGAATGTGATTTTGCCAGCTTCTTTGTTGATTTCAGTCGTCCAATTTGGATTTTGAGATTTGGTCAACTCTTCATTGAGTTCAACATTCTCTTTCGGCAAATTGACAGAAACCGTCAACACATGGTATTTATCCCAACGTCCCGCAGGAAGTGGGTCATTCGTTGTTGCGATTCCTATGGTCTGGTTCACCATAGCTTGATGAACATTTCCACCGTCTTTGGCAGTCGATTTGATAGTAATCTTTCGCCGTCTTTGTTTTCGATATCGTTCGATGCATCGCTGGTTTGGCGAATATCATAGAAGGCATACGTGAATTGTGGTACCGCAACACGTTCAACTGGAGCCACCTCGAAGTTTGGAGCTTCGACAGGTTTATTGTATTCTGCGAGAAGCGTAGGGTCAACCACAAATGTATAGAGCTTGAAGCTAGGTTTCTTGTCTTCAGCCACAGAACCGTTGGTTCCGGACAAACTATTCACATATTCCGTTAATTTCTGGTTTGATGCCGTAATTTCATCACGGTATTTGTTCAAATCAGAAGCATTCTTAACGGTGATGGTTTCTCGCGTGACCTTGATATTCCCTTGGTCAGCTTGCGTCTGGAAACCGACGAAAGAGTTTTGAAGTGATTCGTACTCAGCAATCGCTGCACGGGTATCACGTACTTGTTCACCAGTCTTAACGGCTTGTTTGAGGGTAGTCACGGCGCTTTGTTTGTTCGCGTCAGAATACACTTTAGACGTGAAGGTCACATTGCGACCAAGAGCTGACAAGTTAGTGCGGTAAGCATCCACTTCCGCATTAGCAGCTTGAGCAAGAGCTTCGTTCTCTTTGACTTTTTGGTTATAGGTCGCAAGATCCGCTTTGTACTTGTTCGTAACTGCCGTCAAGCTGTTAGCGCGTTCCTTGTAGTAGTCCTCAGCTTCTTTGATGTGTTTCTTGGTTTGGTCTCCGTTCCCCGTGCGAACACGAGTTTCATCACGAAAAACCTGAACACCTTGTGATTCAGCAAGAGAAATAGCATCACGCAAGGACTGGTCGTCAACAGAAACATCCAAGTGTCCAACCTTATCGGTTGTGCGACTAGCCGGTTTGGCTTCATCGGCCAACGCTGTTTGCGTAGCCGTCAATCCTCCGATACCTGCAAGACCTAAAACTAGGGCTGATTTGGTTTTCAAAAGACTCATTTAATTGTTCCTTTCTTTTTTACAGACCGATTAACAATCTGCTACTTTCGTATATCACTATTATATCATACATCGAAAAAAAAACCAAGCAATTTCATGCCTGGTTTCGGAAAAATTATTCAGACTTTTTTCCTTTTTTACGGCGTAGGTTGATACCACCTAAACCGATGAGGGCAGAACCTACGATTCCAGCCAATCCGCTAGCGTCACCAGTTTTTGGCAACTCTTTAGCCGCAGGAGTTGTGTTCTTTTCGTAGATGTAGAATTTCTCTGTTCCATCTTTAGACGTACGAACGTCAACTAAACGATATCCAGGGAAGTCTTTTTGTTTGTCAAATTCTTCACCTGTCACGTCTTGCGTCAAGCGATTTCCATCTTTGTCAACCCAGTGGGTGGTCACTTTTTAGCGACTTTCTTATAGACATTGATGACATTTCCGTCCTTATCGTGGTCAACTTTAACTAGTTGATAACCAGGAACGTCATCACCTTCCTTATCAGGATGTTCACCGTCTTTAGGTTCCTTGAGTTGGTTTCCTTGTTCATCCACCCAAGTTGTTTTCTTAGGTTTTTCTGGAGTCTTCACTTTTTCGTAGACGTTGGTAACGTTACCTTTTTCGTCCTTGATAGTGCGAAGAAGTTTGTATCCAGGGACATCGTCACCTTCCTCATCTGGGTGAGAACCTTTTTTAGGATCTTTGAGTTGGTTGCCTTGCTCATCAACCCATTTAGTTTGAACTTCTTCAACAGGTTTTTCTACTGGTTTTTCTACCGGTTTCTCAGGAGTTTTACGGTAAACGTTGGTCACATTTCCGTCTTTATCCTTGTCGATACGAACCAAAGTATAGCCTGGAACATCATCACCCTCTTTGTCTGGGTGTTCCCCATCTTTAGGGTCTTTCAGCTTGTTACCTTGTTCGTCCACCCAAGTTGTTTTCTTAGGTTTTTCAACAGGTTTTTCTGCAGGTTTTTCAGCATCCTTTTCGTAGATATTGATGATGTCGCCCTCTTGGAATTTAGAACCTTTGAGGTCGCCATTCAAGTCGGCTTTCGTCACTGTATAAGCACGAATAACATGGTATCCTGGGATATCTGACACGCCGTCGTTATCTGGCAATGTTTGTTCTTTGGCAACAGGTTTCAACTCTTTACCTTCGCTGTCGAACCAGTAGGTATCAGGCTTACGAACCTTTTCGTAGATGTTGGTGATTTTCACTGAACCGTCAGTGGCTTTTTCTGTTTTGGTTTGAACCAAACGATAGCCAGGAATGTCGTCACCCTCTTTATCAGGATGTTGACCTTCTTGTTCAGCTTTCAAAGTTTTACCTTCTTTGTCCACCCAGATTGTTTTGTCTGGAGCTTTCTTAGGTTCTACTGGTTTTTGAATTTTTTCGTAGACATAGGTACGAACTCCGTTTTCAGTGCGTGATTCGCGAATGCGATAGCCTTCAAACGTTTTCTCACCTTTGAAGTCTTTTCCTGTTTCTTCAGGAGCAAGTGGTTTACCTTCTGAGTCAACCCAACGCGTCTTCACGTTTTTAGGTTGATTTTGGTCAGTGTCACCATTAGATTTATTATCGATGTGACCCGTAATGACAGCTGATTCGAAGAAGGCTACAGCAGCTTCTTTCGTACCAGCTTGTGCAAGTAACTCACCACGAAGCGCTGCCGCACCATTTGCGTAGAGACCTTCATAGGCATCGAGCAACGGTTTAAGTGCTTCATATTCTGTCAATTTGGTTAAGTCTGCGCCTTTGGCGTTCACTTTCGCCGCATAGGCATCGAACGCTTGTTTGTAAGCTGTTGATAGACCAGCTTTATGAGCATCCAATGCTTTCATAACATCACCAGTTGTTTTGACGTTACCAAAGTCTTTCTGGATTTTATCAGATACAGCCTTGTTCGCTTCTGGATTAGCAAAACCTACAGCAATGGTGTTAATAGGTTCATCCAAGTTGTCAACTGTATACGCTTTTCCATCTTGCGTTTTGATTTGGAAACCACCGAGGCTGTTATACCAATTAATCAATTTCAAGATAGTTCCTCGAGCGGTTTTAGCTTTGGACGCGTCTTCTGACAAGGCATCGTTCAACAAGCTGTTAATATTGGCTTGACCAAGTTCAGGAACCGCTTTGAGAGCTGATGCATAAAGATTTGAATCAGTACCGAGTGTTCGAACCGCACCAGCGAGGGCTGCGGCATTGACCCCACTTGGACGGTCAAACATCACTGGGAATGGTGAGGTTGTTGCTTGCTTCGTCAAATCAAAGCCTTCCGCGGTTTGTGTATCCGCGCTAGCGGTTTGTGTGAGACTTGCTACACCAGTAGCTCCGACGATACCCATCGCCATCAAAATTTGTTTTTTACGTTTATTCTGTACCACTTGTGTCATGGATTTTCCTTTCTATTATTGATTAGAGGCTTCTAATTGTTGAATTTTAGCCACTAATTGTTCAATTAAATCACCCATTTCATCGGCTTCTTGATTCAATTGTTGAATTTGTGCGTCTTGTTGTGCAATTTTCTTTTTAGACGCAATAGCCAAGGTTTTTAAGTCACCTTCGCGCTTGGTGAGGGCGTTCTGAAGCGTATCCACTTGTGCCCATAAGGTTTGAACACGCTCTGAATCATCCGACTCCGAAGCACGCTCAGTTTCTAATCGAGCCAATTCGTCACGAAGGTTGGACACCTCTTCTTGTAAGTCAATCATTTGTTTGTGTTTACGAAACGCCTGTTGACTCACATCGGTCAAAACCCCATTCAATAAGATAAATGTATTGTCCACATCATCAGCGCGATAGAATTTCCCTTTTACCAACGGGATATCCATTTCTTTGTTGTAAATATCCGTGAAAGTAATTTTGCTACCCGCCAGTAATAGTTGGTCTTGTGACTCATCTAATGTGCTAGGTGTTGCATGTTGTACGAGCATGTATGTGTTCAGTCCTTTCTCTAATTAGTTGCTTGTAAGCTCTGCATGGCATCACGAAGTAAATCAGGGTTACTATCCTGAATGAGTGACAACAAACTTACAAGCGAATCCTTAATACGATTATCTTCCACCGCCTGTTCTTCGCGGTCATGGAATTTCACGTTAGCTTGGAAGCGCATCTGGTACACCTTCAGATGATTCAGTATCATCTGTCCTTTCTTCTGGTTCTGACGACTCGGGAGTCGAAATATCTAATGGCGTCGGGATAATTTGGTCAACCGTAGGCTGATTATCCGACTGATTCATTAGATAGGTGGCGCCAACGATAACGGCACCTAAGAGGGCGACGCCCAAGATGACGTACTCTTTATAGATTTTCATCACAGAGGGTCCTTTCTCTCATATATCACTAGTATATCACATAGGTGATACTACGTCAAGCAAAACCGAAGCGTGACGCATAAAAAATTTAGTCAGGGTTTTCGCCGAGCGTAATTTAAGTCGCAAATGACTAAGAGCATGCTCTGAAATAGCACCAAAACCCTTCTCTCCGACCTTGCCCATCACTGGCCAATATTTACGAAATCCGTTGCCGACTATTGGTGTGAGTTGTTGGTGAAACCTTGGCATCGGTTGGGTCATCAACGAATTCATCCTCCGAGTGACTTGTTTTGGAACCAGGGAACAAGGTATCTGCTTCATTCGTCACAGCATCCATAATGTTTGAGAGTGCTTGTTTCACTTTAGCCTCTTCAGATGGTTTAACGTAACGAATCTTTTTCGGTGAAACAGACAAGCTATGAGGCCCTGCGTCATTCCACGTGATGAGCAAGGTTTCATCATCAGCGTCCATTAAGTTCACAGACTTTCGAACCTGTTGACTGGAACCATCTGTCACACGTAACAGTAAGTCACTATTATCAGAATTCCGACGTGCAACAATAGCATGGTTCCCTTCCGTTTGTGTGGATGTTGTGTAATAATCATCTTTGACGACTTGGTATTGAGGTTGGTTGACAACCCCAAGGAGAACCGTACCGAGTAGTGCCAATACGCTGAGCACGGAAATGCGAACCCTGACTTCGGGTTTAAGTTTATCCGTTTTGAGATATAGAGCTGCTAGAATGATGCCGAGAAATACCAGTGCCAGAAGCAAATACGGCACTAAGTGTTGGAGCATGTCACTCCCCGTTGTTTGACGTACAATTTCCATCATTATCCACCAAAACCTGCTCCGAAAACCTAGTCAATTGATGACAAAGAAGTAGAATTTTATCATCGGTTCTTCTCACGTTCGTCAACAGCTACATTCCCGTATCCACACAAGGCGGGTAACGACAGAGGTAACCTCCTAACGCATCAAGAGGGTGAAACCCTCAGAGGCCGAGCCAGCCTCATTCCTTTCATTTTATTTGGCCAGTGCTAATAGGTTAAGCACTGCATTGCGGTCACGGTCGTCTTCATAACCGCAGTGGTAACAAACATATTCATGATGTTTGGTACCGTATTTAGCATTTCCACTGAGAGTGATTTTCTCATCACCTGTTTATATGTCCGCAGTTAGAACAGCGTTGAGTGGACGGGTAGAAACGTCCAAGTCCTCAATCACGACCGTATCAAACTGGCGATACAAGTCAGTAGTAAATTTGTGAAGCAAGTCATTTTGAACATTGCGAATTCGCTCGTAGGTTGCTTGCAACTTGGCTCTCGTTGCTTGATACCCTTTCGAATGTCGATAGTTCTTATTGACTTTGCGTTTCCGAGCGAGTTGACGTTGATAGGTGCGAACCCGCTCGTATAGACGGTTCAATGACTCCGGTTTCAAACTGGTTTGACCCTCTGTTGTATCAAAGTGGTCAACATTAGCATCAACTGCCGTCTTTTTACCTGTCTTAGGGAGCACGACGGGTTCAACATCCGTGGTGATGGTTGCAATGTATTTCCCTTTGGTACGAGTGATAGCACAAAGCTTCAGATTTCCATCGGGGATATTAGCACCTTTAAAACGGATGCTCGACCACTCGCCCTCGTAAGCGTGCGGTTTATCGAGCACTAAACGACCGTTTATAATCCGAGCACGGTCCGATTTGAAACCTTGTTTTGGCTTCTTACGACTTTGAAACCCGGGTTTGTTAGCCGTTTTTGGATTGTTGAAAAAGAGCTTCCAAGCCGTCGCCAAATCTTTGATAGCGAGTTGTAAAGTGCGTGCAGAAAGCTCGAATTGCCAATCCGCTTTTTGAGCAACTAATTCATCTCGCACCGTACGTTCGTTAGGTGACGGAAAAAGAGCTCTCAAGGCTTTTTCTCCCTCAGAAAACTCAATGGTTTTATCCGTTAATGACGCCTTGATTTTAGCCCTCAGCCCATCTGGCAGACCAATTAAGCGTTGTTCGTACAAGGTGTTCCACAGCTCAAGGCCGTGGTTCCAACAGTAACGTCTGTAATCACATAAGGAATCAAGAACCGTTTGCATGGTCTTGTTTGGATATAGCCGAACTTGAACGTTTAACCTCACGGTTCAATACCTCCTTATCTTCTCATATACCTATTTTACCATAGATGGACGAATAAGTCCAGGAAATCCGGTGCTAGGACGTAACTCCTGATTCTTTTTGAGCGCAATCCATGGAACTTGCCTGAAAGGAAGCAATAAGGGACATCATGTCATCCACCAATATTGTATCAGACCGGACCGATAGACACGGCGCAATGGATGTCATCAGCCCCCAAATCCTCCTTTTTTGTTATCGAACTCTGGTCGGAATCCCCAGAATTTCCGACCTTGGTAGGTCTGTTGTTCTAGACCGCCTGCGACCATCATTTCTTTACCACCTTTGGACTTGCCTTTGAATGTAATTTTGGTACCGGCAAGTAGTTTTTCGATATCATCATCCGTGAATCGGTAACCCATGAATTCCCCTTTGAAGGAAATTTCTTGTCCTTTGAACATACCATAGACATAACCTTCACGTTTAGGAAATTCAGCTTTAAACCCGACGTACTGATGACCTTGATAGGACTGCACCGCCAATTTACCTGTGTAGGTACCTTTCTCCGTCGTAAAGGTGATTGACTCATCATTCACCAATTTTTGAATTTCACTAGGTGTGAACAAATGACCCGCGAACTGATTCTTAAATCGAACCGGTTTACCCTGCCAGACACCCTCAACCAAATCATCCCGCACGAACTCACCCTTGAACCCGATATACCGACGACCCTCATATTCTTGTGGTGCGAGGGCACCACGCACCTTAAAGGTACCTTTGTCGGTTGTGATTTCGATAGTTAGTGTTTGACCAGCCAACAACTGTTCGACTTCCTGGTCAGTAAAACGATGACTTGAGTATTGGCGATTGAATTGAATGGTTTGACCATTCCACACACCCTGCGCAATTTCCTTAGGTGTTCGTTTCGGTAAATTCAAATCATCCAAATGATAAGATTTGGAGCGAAGGATTTCCATATCCCGAACAATGGCCTCAGAGAATTTCCGCATAGCTTGTTCAGGCGTCAAGGTTCCTTTTCGTACTGCTGTAATACACTCCTGCATAAAACGTGTACCCTGAATGGAACCGATGAGGGTGCCTTTAGCCGCCTCGTAACCAATTTGACCGAGAATAGATAACCCCAGGACTTTCCCGTCTTTGAGTGGGTGTTTTTCAGTCGCCCCTGTCATATCAGATACCGTTTTAGCTTGCGTTGCGGCCGTACCAACATCGTGTTTGACAAGTTGTTTTAATAACCAGGCCGTCGTAGGGTTGGCCGGTTTAACTGATTTCACTTCATGCGGGTAGAGTTCAGCCATTTTACTCAAATCAGGAAGGGTTGTTACCGTATCTTCAGGTTCGGCATCGGGATCCACCACCCCTTGTTTGGTAATCACTTTAACATTTCCCTTAAAGACGGGTGTCGTTTCGACCGTTTCATATTCATGACGGATCCATTCAGTGTCCTCAAGAAACATGAGTAGAAATCGTTCGGTGACCGTTTTATACAATAGCCCTGCGCCCTTACCGAATTGTGCATCCAAATCGTCTAAGCTTTTTGGGACTGCATCCGGTCGAAGAGCTCCGTGGGCACCTGAATCCTTGACGTGCGTTGGACGTGGTGTGCGGTGTGTAAACGCAGCGCTCGGCAATCCTAAGAGTTGGATGTACTCGTCGACATGTGGCAAGAAGGCATTGAACTGCTCAGTCGTCACATAATCTTCTTCCGCACGCGGGTATGACAGATAGTTTCGACCGGAGCCGTCACCGTTCTCATACAATTTCTGTGCCAATTCGAGAGTGCGTTTAACCGACATCCCGTGGCCACTCATAATAGCAGATAGTTTGGTCAAATTGAGCGGTTTTGGTGGTTTGGTTGAACCTGGAACTTCCTTAACCTTTTTCACTTTTGCTTGGAGTGGTAGGCCACCAGCTTCCCACTCCTCTTTGGTGGCAAACTGTGGTAAGTCGGGCGCAGTCAATATCAAATTGTCCAATTTATAACGACTTTCCCAAACCGAGCTTGGTTTATAGGCCTTGATAGCATCTAATTGCTCACCGACAATGGTCACGATGGCTGATTGCAACCGTCCAAACGGAACAACATGAGGGAGTTGGTATCCAGCCTGTTGAATCATAATGGTTGCAACTCGCGTGTACTGTTGGGTCAAGAAGTCACAGGCGGAGCGCGTGAACCCGGTCATGTAGGCAGGATCTTTAGCTGTAACCTCTTTTTTCCCTCGCATGGCCTTTTGAACATCGTTTGGTGTTTCCGACACATGGTATTCGCGATAGCGTTTACCTTTATAACCTAAAGAGTCGAGGACCTCATGTACTAATAAATCACCTTCCCCATAAGTGTCGATGTCACTAGCGACAACAGGTATATAACCAGCTTTAAGATACTGTTGAACGGCTTTATAGGCCTCTGAATATCCTTTAAATTTGTCCGTGTCCGGTTTGAGCTTTTTATCATAAAAGTTGAAATAATCAGGTGACCAAGGAATTCCTTGTAGGTTGCTGAAACCACCCACCGTATCCTTATGTGCTGGGACAGCTACCTCTTCAGGTTTTCCCAACTCCATAATGTGACCATAAAGGTTGGTAATAGCATATTCATCACCTTCGAACTGTCCAGTCCGACCACCAAGAGCTGTAGCAAATGCTCTCCCGCTGATGGTTTTTCACAGATAATAAGTAATTTTTTTCCATCGATTGGTCCTTTCGTTTGATATCACTATTATATCACACATTATCCGAAACTGCAACCAAAAAAGCACCTGGTAGGTGCTTTCTTAGAATCATTAGTCACGTTTCTTACGTGGTAATGTTCCAAACCCTCCAATCAATGAAGCGAGCCCTAAGAGAGCTGTTAATGCTGTAGCATCACCAGTCTTAGGTAATTCCTTCGCTTGGGGTGCGGGAGTTTTTGGTGTTTCAACTTTTTGGTAAACATTGACAATATTACCATCTTTGTCCTTGTCAATACGGACAAGTTTGTAACCTGGTACATCATCACCCTCATTATCTGGATGTTCTCCGTCTTTAGGGTCTTTGAGTTTGTTACCCTTTTCGTCTACCCAAGTTGTTTGCTTGATTTTCTCGTAGACATTGACGACATTACCATCCTTGTCCTTGTCGATACGAACAAGTTTGTAGCCCGGCACGTCATCGCCTTCATTATCTGGATGCTCTCCATCTTTAGGGTCTTTGAGTTTGTTGCCCTTTTCGTCTACCCAAGTGGTTTTCTTAGGTTTTTCAACAGGTTTTTCAGGTGTCTTACGGTAAACATTCACAATATTACCATCAGCATCTTTCTTGATATGAATCAAGGTATAACCCGGTACATCATCACCCTCAGTATCTGGATGTTCTCCATCTTTAGGGTCTTTGAGTTTGTTACCTTGTTCGTCTACCCAAGTGGTTTTCTTAGGTTTTTCGGGTGTCTTACGATAAACGTTAATGACATTTCCGTCTTTGTCCTTATCAATACGAACTAAGGTGTAACCCGGCACATCATCACCCTCATTATCTGGATGTTCTCCGTCTTTAGGGTCTTTGAGCTTGTTACCTTGTTCGTCTACCCAAGTTGTTTTCTTAGGTTTTTCGATAGGTTTTTCGGGTGTCTTACGATAAACGTTAATGACATTTCCGTCTTTGTCCTTGTCGATACGGACTAAGGTGTAACCCGGCACATCATCACCCTCATTATCTGGATGTTCTCCATCTTTAGGGTCTTTGAGCTTGTTACCTTGTTCGTCTACCCAAGTTGTTTTCTTAGGTTTTTCAACAGGTTTTTCAGGTGTCTTACGATAAACGTTAATGACATTTCCATCTTTGTCCTTGTCAATACGGACTAGGGTGTAACCCGGTACGTCATCACCCTCATTATCTGGATGTTCTCCATCTTTAGGGTCTTTGAGCTTGTTACCGTGTTCGTCTACCCAAGTTGTTTTCTTAGGTTTCTCGACTGGTCTATAAATGTGAGTCGTAGAATTACCGTCAACCTTTGTTTCTACAAACTCGTAACCATCGAATGAATCTTTTGGTAAGAACTGCTCACCGGTAACAGATGGTTTAAGATTCACACCCGAAGTTGTCACCCAATGGGTTGTTTTCATGACAATCGTCACAGGTTGAACGTGAATTTTACCACTGACAGTTTTTAGCGATGGTGGCTGTGGTTTTGTCGGAGGTTGCACAGCCCCGTCATTCGGCTCTTTTGGTTGCGGCGTATTTGGGCGAACGGGTTCTTTAGGTTTTTCACCCGCTTTAGGGGTTGGAGCTTTTGGTCGTTCACCTAACGGTGTCGGAGGTGTCGGAGGTGTTGGTGTCAAACTCGTCGGTGCTTGAGGCTCCACAACTTTAGGTTTTTCAGGTTCATTAGGTTTAGTTGGTTCACTAGGTTTCGTCGGAACAGGCTTCAACGGTGTGACAGCAGGTTTTTCTGGAGCTTTTGGTTCTGTCGGCTTGGTAGGTTCAACAATTTTAGGTTCTGTCGGTTTGACCGGTTCTTTCGGTTTCTGTGGCTCTGCCGGTTTAACAATGGCATCCGTGTTCAAAATTTTGGAATTGAATTGGAACCATTGTAAGGCATCACGTGTTGCACCAAAAGTAAATTTCAAATCATTACCCGAAATAAGACCTACACCAGCACCATAGTAAGCTGTTGGTTTATTTGGAGTATCCCACAAGTAATAAGGGCTATCAGGTGTCGCTTGGGCAGTCGCATTTTCACGAGTAGCTTGAACGACTCCATTCACATAGCCGACCGTACTGCCTGATATAGGAATGAATTGGAAACCGCGTAAGTTTTTAACGTATTCTTTATATTCGCCGTACTTACCTGCCAAATTGTCATGGGCGTTCATGGAAGCAAATGAGACTAACGCTGGATCCGAGTTGTCGAACGTAACTTTACTACCATCCGCATAGAAGAAGGATACTTCCATATCTACGTCAATCGTATCCTTATAGACAGATGAACCTGTACGGATAGTCAACGCAGGGTCTTTGAAGATTGCGGCAACGACAGGACCACCGAGTTTGGTATGTGGTGTATATTTGTACACCACTTTACTAATCTTCCGACCTTTGTAGGATGTGTTTTGTAGGTTGTTATATTCTACGGTAGTTGTGCTATTATTATTCATAATAACAGGGTAAGATAAGTTGTCTGGACTCCCTTCCAAGGCGTTTTTGACCGCTTCGGGTTGTGAACCATAATCTGTCGAACGATAGTGGTCAGAGGCAAATTTTTGCAACACCCCATCAGCACCCTCCCATGAGCTGCTTTTAATGTTGTGGGCTTGTCCGGTAATAGTCACAGTCGCATTTGGCTCATTACTAAAAATCAATGATTGTGACATCGCCTGACTCAAATGCCCCGGAATGTTTTTGTTCCGTTCCATTTCAGCCATTTTGGCGTCGTAACTCTGTTTGTCCGCCACATATTTGGACATAGCCGATTGATAGGTGACGACATCTTGGTCATATTTCTTTTTCGCTGCTTGATAATCACTTACAGCAGTTTGATAGGAAGCTTTAGCCTTTTCATTTTGCGCCACCTGTTGATTGTAAGCTGTCAATTTGGCATCATACTCAGATTTGGCCGTTTGATAGGCTTTATACGTAGCATCATAACTAGCCTGCTTAGATTGATTACCCTTGGTGATTTCTGCATTATCTGCGAGGATTTTGTTATAGGTTGCCAAGTCGGCATCATATTTTGACTTCGCAGACGTATATGCTTTCAGAGCTTCGTCATATTGAGATTTCTTATCCGCATATTGGCGCATAGCTTCTTGATACGCCCGTTTTTGTGACTCATATGTTGACGAGCTTTGGGACTGCGCAAGTACCGCTTTATCGTATTCGGCTTTTTTAGCCTCATATTCTTTTACAGATGTCTGATATTGTTTTTCAGCTTTTTCGTATTCTGCAAGAGCGGATTCATAGTTCTTTTTAGCGGCTTCATCCGCCTGGTTAAGCGATGACCACTCATCCAGAGCTTTTTGATATTCTTTTTGTGCCGCATCAAACGCCGCGACTTCCGCACGATAAGATTCATTAGAACGATTATACTCTTGAACTTTAGCGTCATATTCTTTTTTAGACGCTTCGTATTGAGCTAAAGCTGTTTCATATTGTTTGGTAGCTGTTTGGTAGGCCTTCTCAGCCTCATTGTTCTGGGATTTAACCGTACGAGCATTTTCAACCAAGGTTCGTAACTCTGAACGAAGCTTATCATAATACGTACGGGCGTCTTGAGATGTTGTGATGGTGGATTGTGGCTCCTGAACAATTTCAAGGCCCAATTGTTTGGCTTCAGTCAATAACGCCTGAATGTCTTCAGGATAGGCCGATGTGTCAACATCTGCACTAGCATTCGATGCGAGTAATAATCCGGACAAACCAAGTCCTGCGACTGTCGCAACCTTTCGCTTAGTAATAGTTGGCATGTGTGTTCCTTTCTAATTCATTAGTGTGGCGAACTACTCATCATTTTGTTTCTTACGAAGTGACAACCCCGCAAGTACCATAGGAAATACGCTGAGTGCTGTCAAAACACTTCCAGCGTCACCCGTTGTCGGTAATTCTGAACTTGCAGATTTAGACGTTTGTGCTTGTTGAGCAGGTGCTTGTTGAGCAGGTGCTTGTTGAGCAGATGCTTGTTGAGCAGGTGCTTGTTGAGCAGGTGCTTGTTGAGCAGGTGCTTGTTGAGCAGGTGCTTGTTGAGCTTTCTTCTCAGCTGGAGCTTCCTTAGTTTCAGATGCAGATGCTTTAACTTCATCACCTGTTTTCTTCGCGAAAATATAAGTGATCTCACCAGCTTTGTCATCTTGGCGGGCTGTCACATAGGTATATCCTTCGATATTGCCATGAGATGGCACATTCGACGGTGATACAGATTGTGCATTGCGTAATTCCTTACCAGAACCATCAATCCATTTGACTGTGACAACTTTATCTTTGTCCATTTTGGACGTGTCGACCGAGTCACCTGATGATGTCTTAGTTGGCGCTTTAGTCTCTTTGGATTGTTGCTCTTTAGCGTCAGTCAAATGTTTATCTGCACCGTCAGCTTTTTCAGGTGTTGGGGCCTCACCCACACTCTCTTTGGACTTTTGCTCTTTAGCGTCAGTCAAATTTTTATCCGCACCCTCAGCTTTTTCAGGGGTTGGCGCTTCGCCGACAGTCTCTTTTGATGTCTGTTCCCCTGCAGTTTCCAAGGCCTCTTCTGAACGAGCTTCTTTCGCATCAGACAAGGTCAGCGCAGCTTCAGGTGTTGACGTGGGTGCCAAACCTTCCTTAGCTTTTGGTGCTTCAGGCGATTTGACACTAGCGGGAGCCTGAGTTTCATTAGCCTCGCGGTAGAATTCTAATTGAGGTACGTTTGGGAGTGGCTTTTCGTCCCATCGTACAATGGTGAATGCTTCACTAGGAGTACTTTCTGTTGCATTATCGGGTAGCATTGTTTCGTATACCGGTTTAGTCGGTTCTACAACGTCCTTGCGACCTTCATTGACGGCATCCAAATAATCACGGTATTTCTCGTGATAGTCATGTCGAAGTTTGCGATTTCGTTCCTCCATGGCTTGTCGTTTTTCAGAAGTGTCCGTCGTTGTTCCCGTAGAAGCGCTCTTTGAAGGCGTAACCGACGCAGTTTTGGCGTCAGCTTCCGCTTGAGCATTTTCTGCTTCAATGCGAGCAACTTCAGTTCTCCACTCCTCCATTTTAACATCATCGCCTTTTTGGTGAAGTGCAAAGTCTTGGGTGTCCGCGGCCGCAGTCCCCACAGCCATAAGGCTTGACAAAGTGGTCACACCTACAATAGCTGATTGTTTGGTCATTTGTTTCATGAAAAATGAGTCCTTTCTATATTATATCTCTATTATATCACATGGTCAGAGAAAATGCACACATTCTGAAAAAAAAACCAAGTCAAATGACTTGGTTTCCAACTATTTGCGACGTTTACGACGGATAGACAATCCACCGATAGCCATAGCACCCATACCTAGTGCGTTGGTCAACATACCGGCGTCACCAGTTTTAGGTAGTTCTTTAGCTGTTTGTGGTTGCTTGGTTTCAACCTTAGGTTCCACTTTAGGCTCCACCTTAGGTGTTTCCACTTTAGGCTCGACCTTAGGTGTTTCCACTTTAGGTTCTACCTTAGGAGTTTCAACCTTTGGTTCTACCTTAGGCGTTTCCACTTTAGGTTCTACCTTAGGAGTTTCAACCTTTGGTTCTACCTTAGGTGTTTCGACCTTAGGTTCCACTTTAGGTTCTTCTACCTTGGGTTCCACTTTAGGTTCTTCTACCTTAGGTTCTTCCACTTTAGGTTCTTCCACTTTAGGTTCTTCCACTTTAGGTTCTTCTACCTTAGGTTCTTCCACTTTAGGTGCTTCGGGTTTAACCCCAGTTCCACGGTGGATAACCTTGTCGGTTGGATGGCGAAGTACGTGTGATTGAGCGTCAATCTCAGACACTACCTTACCTTTTGAAACCGAGTAGAATTTGTTAATAGCTTTTTGACCATTAACACCTTCAACTACCACAACTTCCTTACCAGCTTCAAGTGTTGGATCATCAACATAGCGAGTTTCATACGGAATCACTTCATACTCAGTATCCATAACTCCTTCACGAGTTCCCACATGAATGATTTCTTCAACAGGTTCTTTCGTTACCTTTTCAGTTGACGTTGGGTCACCAACTTTCAACTTACGTTGGGTGGTCCATGTACGGGTGATTTCTTTGTTTCCTTTCACGCCAGCTTGAACAACTTTTTGTTCGCCAAGTGGAAGAGTATCATCTTCGACGATCTTGGTTGTGTATGGTAACTCGACGTTTTCTTTTTCGGTTACGGAACCTTTGACACCACGGTGAATAATCTTGGTGCGCATGTGTTTGGTGACATGCTCAGATGTTGAAATTGGAGCACCAACTTTTTGACCTTTTTTGGTCTTGTAGGTCGTGAGAATTTCTTTCTCACCTATCATGCCCTCTACAGTGACTTTTTCTTCCCCTTCCATCATGCTTTCATCCTCGATGATTTCAGTAGCAAACGGAATTGGTTCCTTTTTGGACTCAGTGGTTTGACCACCGATACCGATATGGACGATTTCATCAATCGGTTCTTTGATGATACGTTCACTGTGAGTTGTCTTATCTGGCGTGGCCGTTTTTGGTACTTCTTCAAAGGTGTCACGTTTCTCAGCTTTGGCTTTACCAATTTCGAGAACACCTGGCGTAGTCCCCGCAACGGGGTTGTCTTCAAGTCCGAAGGTATACGTTAAGGTGTATGTTCCTTTCGTGAACTTTGGAGACTTGAAGAATGTTCCATTTTGATCCAGATACTCAACACCCCCAGGACCAGTCAAACGAACCGTTAAGGTCTTGCCTGTAGGACCACCAAAGTACCCATAACGTGCCGACGGTAAGTTGTCGGATGGATCCTTAAAGCGCGGGTCTGGAGCAACAACGTCACCGTCTCGAGCTGGATCGTAATCCAAAGTGATAGTTTGTGTGTAAGTACCATCACCATTATTTTTGGCTGTTGAATCACTTGTCAAGCGAAGGGTTGTTCCTGATGAGTCCCCAAGTTTCAAGTCTTTGGTGCTTGCTTGTTGTCCATTGACATAGGTTGTCGATGTCAAGGTACCAGTACCCGTAGCGGTATAGTCGATCGTGTAGGTTCCGTCTGGAAGTTTTTCACTGTAATCAACCTTACCGTCCTTAATAGGCAGGTCTTTATTGATGGAGCCACCTTTGATGGTAGCTTTGGTCACAGTGACACCGGTACCACCCAACGTGACGCGAATGGTTTGGTCTTCACCTTTGGTAATGGTTTCAGTTGTTGTAGCTGCGATTTGTTTCAAATACCAGCTTTCCGTTCCGCTGCCGTCAACTCTTTCCCTTTAGGTACAGCTAAGAAGATGTTCGGGTGACCAGCCTCAATCATCTTTTTATTCGCTGTTGAAGCTTGTGTATCATACACAATACTCATAAAGGTTTTGGCATTTTCTTTGGCCCATTTAGCAAATGAATGGTCAATATCTTCCTCTGTTGTCCAACCATCTGTTAATTGGATGACAACTGGAGTCAATGATTTGTCTCGTGATTCCTCAAAGATTTGCTCATATGGTTTACCAGCTGGAGCGTTCTTGTCGCGAAGACCGAGCGCATTGACCGCATCAACCCATGCATATCCAGTTTGGTGTGCTTGAACATAGTCAATCAACTTGACAGCTTGCGCCTTGGTCATCATAATCGTCGTCGGTGATGATTTCTCAGTATTACCGTATGACGTGTACGAATTAGCGTTGTTATCCTCATAGAAGGCCAATTGAATTTGATCCTTATCACTCAAACTCTTGATGATGGCGTCCAAATCCTCCAAAATGTTCTTGCGAGTACCAAAACCGGTCGAACCTGAACCGTCTACAGGCATAAAGATAGAGCGACCTTTGGTCTCTGTTTTCGTGGATGTTGATGATTTGGTGGTTACAGTAATCGTACCAGAACCCGAACCAGGTTGAGCCTTTGTGCCGGGAATAGTTGTAGTGATAAATTCTTTTTCACCTTCCACTCCGGGACGTACAACTTTGCGTTCACCTTCATTCAGATTTTCGTCTTCTTTTTCAATCGTTTTAAATGGGATTTTCTCAACACGACGTGTTACGTTTTCTTTCGGAGACTCTTCGGTAACCTTTGTTCCAACCGCAACAATTTCATCCACTGGTTGTTTGATGATTTTCTCCGATGTTTCTGGTTTTCCTGGTGTCGTAATGGTAACCAAGTTGGTGAATTTGTCAGCAATTTCTTGAGCCAAAGCTGTCGAATCTTTACCTGCGGTCGTCAACACTTCTTTCTGACCTGCGGCAGTCAAGGTTTTGTACGATTTAGCGTTAGGTCCACCGTAAACAACAGTCAAGAAATGATCTTTGTGATTCTTTTGTGCCCATTCAAAGAACGATGTGTCAAGTTTCTCCGTAGGCTCCCACTCATCTGTGAACCACAAGATGCCGACAGCTTTGTTCTTATCACGAACACTGTCAAACAGTGATTCATAAGTGAGCCCCGCTTGTTTTGGTTCACCTGACGCATCCATATAATTGGAATCATAGAGGTTTAACGCCTTCATAGCTTTGTCCCATGGCCATGAACCATCCTGATTAGATTGTGGTTTCAATTCGCGAACCTTAGCTACAAACTGTAGCACCTCTTGCTTAGACAACATTTTGGTGATTTTAGAGAGTTTAGCTCCTTTACGGTAAGAACCACCACCTTCCGTTTTTCCTGCGGTCGCAGTCATAAACCCATCTTCCGAATTTCCCTCATCGTAACCAATGATGAGATAGCGAGTATCATCCGCTCCCTGTTTAGCTACAGCTTCCAAGTGGTCTAACTCAGCCTCACCACCCGATGTAGAACCCGATACGTCATATGGTACAATGACGTCTACTGGTTTGCGAGTAGAACTATTGGTACTACTTTGTGTCGTAACAATTTCCTTTTCACCCTCAACACCTTTTTGAATGACCTTACGCTCACCTTTGGTAGCGTTGGGTCCTCCTGGGTTTTGGTTTGGAATGGAATTTTCTCAACGCGACGATTGGTCTCCTCGGCTTGGGCCGAGATAACAGACGCACTCAATGCTCCAAGTGTGGCCACACCCGCAACAATTTGTTTTCGTTTACTAATTTGCATGCAAATAAGTCCTTTCTATTCGATATCACTATTATATCACTTTCGAAAGAAGTTGTAAAGCTCAAAAAAAAAACAACCACGAATGGTTGTTTTTTTTTTGGTTATTCTTCGCGCTTGCGTCGAGCAAGTCCGAGTGACCTAGTACCAAAGCTCCGAGAGCAATGTCTGAATCACCTGTGTTAGATAATTCATCAACCTTTGGAACTTCACGATTTGGTTCTTCAGTTTTCGGAACTCCACGTTTTGGTTCATCTTTTGGCGTTCCCACTCGCGGAATTCACGTTTTGGAACCCGGTTGTAGAAGTGAGTTGTGATACCATCTTTTTCGGTTATCTTACCGCTAAATTCGTAGTCTCCGATAGAGCTAGGTGGATTATGTCGACCTTTTTCAGGAGCTTTCAAGTCAATATCCTCATCATTCACATAACGAGTCACTTTAGCTTCTGGTTTGTCGACACTAGGTGCATTACCCGGAACTTCTGAACGAACTTCTTGATAGATATGTGTTTGAACAGTTCCATCCGCAGTTGTTTTGGTACGACCCGTAAATTGATAGGTTTCTCCAATCATACTAGGTGCGGGTACTAGACCCTTGACTTCCCCTTTGATAATTTCGTGTGATTCATTGACGAATTGTGTCACCAACAAGGCTGATTTATTCGTTTGGGGAGCTTCGCCAGGCACTTCAAAACGAATTGGTTCATAGAAGTGTGTAATGATACCTCCCGTTTCCCTTGTGCGATGGGTATACTCGTAGGTACCGATTGTCGTACGAGGTTTCTGACGACCTTTTTCGACCTGAGCTAAATCATGACCGTCCTTATCCACATGACGCGTGATTGGAAGTTCTGGAACATCCACCTGCGGGGCCACATTCGGAACCTCGTGTGTCAATTTGCGGTAGATATGTGATTGAACGTCCTTACCGTCATTCAACTTCGTGAGTCCTGTGAACTCGTACTCACCAATATACTTGCGTGCAGACGCAAATCCGCTAGTCGACGGAGCAATTTCAAACCCATCTTCATCGATGTATCGTGTCACTAAGAGAGTTGGTTTATCCGCCTGCGGTGCATCATTGGCACTGTATGCTCCACTTCCTTATAGACGTGCGTTTGGATGTGTCCATCTTCTGCAGTGATAGTTCGACCGGTAAACTCATAGGTATCACCAATCATGTTTGGGGCAGGAAGTAATGCAGGAACCACGTCCTTGATTTCTTCATCCTTTTCGTTCACATATCGCGTCACTTCTAGCACAGGAACATCAACTTGCGGTGCATCACCCGGTACAGAACTCTCAACGAGTTTGTAGTAGTGGGTGTGAATTCCCTCTTCATGTGTGCTACGTCCGGTGTAGTGGTATTCACCAATCGTAGAACGAGAACCAACTATACCGTTCCCCATTGGAGCCACGTCTTTCGTTCCGTCCTCTGTTACAAAGCGAGTGATTTGCAATTCAGCTGGATAACGAATCGGCGCATCGCCAGGAATTTCAGATTGAACTAGTTTGTAGACATGTGTTTGAATATGACCGTCCTCAGTCGTTTCAGTTCGACCAGTAAACTCATAAGTATCGCCAATCATTGGCACCGCGGGGACAAGACCTTCTACATCATCCTTGATGATATCCCCAGACTCGTTCACATATCGCGTCACATCAAGAGCGGTAACATCAACTTGTGGGGTGTCACCCGGCGTTTCGAACTCGACTTGTTTATAGATATGCGTTTGGATATGTCCATCATCGGTCGTTTCTGTACGGCCAGTGAATTCATAGGTATCACCAATCATAGAAGGCGCAGATACTGTGCCGGATTCGTCTGATTTGATTTCTTCTCTATCTTCATCAACGAATCGTGTCACAGATGCCGTAGGGAGTTCATGGATTGGTGTATTCCCGGGAACAAATCGAGTGACAATGTTCTTACGATAAACATACGGAACTTCAATGATTTCGCCATCTCTCACCTCACCAGTCTCGTTGCTTGGTGTAGAAATGAGGCTATAGGTTGTGATGGTTACTGTTCGACCTTCGGGTGTCCTAACGGACTGCGCAGACCCTTGAACGTTTCTCGCGGCGGCAGCATAGTAAGTACCGTCTGGTTGATTCGTGATAACCGTTTCAGGACTTCCAACTTCAACGCCATCTTCATCTTTATAGGTAGCAAAGACAGAACCATTTGTTTGGGTAGTAACAGTCTTGTTGTATACATATGGAACCACAATCGTCTTTCCACCCTCGACATTACCCATATTGTTCGTAGGTTGAGATGCTAATGTATACGTTGTTGTTACTGTTTTCGTCAAACCTTCTGGTGTTTTGACAGTTTCAACTTTATCAGGGATATCCTTTCAGGTGTACTGTAAGCCGTCCCATCTGGAACGTTGGTGAAGTCTGTGAAGTTCGGTGCCAAATCATTCCCTTCACGATCCTGATAGGTTGCGATCACAGAACCATTTGCCGTAACACCCTCAGAGAGTGCTGGTTGTGTATCCGAAGTCGGTGCAACTTGAGTCACCTGAGCAGTTGTTGCTGGTGTCACTTCATCAGCATGTGCAATCCCGCCCGCTAAGAAGAAAGCTGCGATGACTGCGCTTGCGAGGCCATAAGCTTTGTATTTTCGAAATGAAAAAATTTCACATTTATTATGAAACATGTAAGTGCTCCGAAAACCTAGTCAATTGATGACAAATAAGGTGATTTTTATCATCGGTTTTTCTCACGTTCGTCAACAGCTACATTCCCGTATCCACACGAGGTGGGTAACGACAGAGGTAACCTCCTAACGCATCAAGAGGGTGAAACCCTCAGAGGCCGAGCCAGCCTCATTCCTTTCATTTTATTTGGCCAGTGCTAATAGGTTAAGCACTGCATTGCGGTCACGGTCGTCTTCATAACCGCAGTGGTAACAAACATATTCATGATGTTTGGTACCGTATTTAGCATTTCCACTGAGAGTGATTTTCTCATCACCTGTTTTAATGTGACCGCAGTTAGAACAGCGTTGAGTTGACGGATAGTAACGGTCTGCAAGAATAAGCGTTTTACCAAACTTTTCAGCCTTGTATTCCATCAATTGACGGAATCGACCAAAAAGGGAACGATGAAGGTTTTTAGCCTTCTTTTTCATTTGCATGCCTTTACATCCAAGTCCTCAATCACGACAGTATCGAACTTGCGATACAAGTCAGTGGTAAATTTGTGAAGCAAGTCATTTTGAACATTGAGAATTCGCTCGTAGGTTGCTTGCAACTTGGCTCTCGTTGCTTGATACCCTTTCGAATGTCGATAGTTCTTATTGACTTTGCGTTTCCGAGCGAGTTGACGTTGATAGGTGCGAACCCGCTCGTATAGACGGTCCAATGACTCCGGTTTCAAACTGGTTTGACCCTCTGTTGTATCAAAGTGGTCAACATTAGCATCAACTGCCGTCTTTTTACCTGTCTTAGGGAGCACGACGGGTTCAACATCCGTGGTGATGGTTGCAATGTATTTCCCTTTGGTACGAGTGATAGCACAAAGCTTCAAGTTCCCATCTGGAATAGAAGCCCCTTTAAAACGGATGCCCGACCACTCGCCCTTGTAAGCGTGCGGTTTATCGAGCACTAAACGACCGTTGATAACCCGAGCACGGTCCGTTTTGAAGCCTTGTTTGGGTTTCTTACGACTTTTAAAACCGGGTTTGTTAGCTGTTTTTGGATTGTTGAAAAAGAGGTTCCACGCCCTTGCCAAATCTTTAATTGCTAGTTGCAAAGCCCGCGAAGAAAGCTCGAATTGCCAATCGGCTTTTTGAGCCACTAATTCATTCATTACCAAATTTTGTGAAGGTGTGGGAAAAAGAGCTTTCAAAGCTTGTTCTTCCTCAGAAAACTCAATAGTTTTATCGGTTAACGATGCTTTAATTTTAGCCCGCAATTCCACCGGTAGGTCAATTAAACGCGCTTCATACCTGGCGTTCCAAAGTTCCAAACCTTGATTCCAACAGTAACGCCTGTAATCACATAAGGAATCAAGAACCGTTTGCATGGTCTTGTTTGGATACAGACGAACTCGAATGTTTAACTTCACGGTTCAGTACCTCCTTATCTCTTGATATACCTATTTTACCATAGATGGGTGAGTAAGTCTAGGCAATCCAGTCCTTTCCGGTTCTTCGAACCTTTTGTGATATTTCTAGTATATCACATTTAGTTTAAGAAAGCAAACCAATTCTGTAAAAACAAAAAAACCAAAGCTACGCTTTGGTCACTGCGATAATGCTTCGTCGTTCTCCGGTAAATCTTGAACCTGTAGAAGGCTCGACAGACCTAACTCACTAAAATCGGTCTTCACCTCTACTGGGTCCACCACATCAAGACCATGTGTCTCTTCATACCATGTCACAAATTCAGGAAGTAGGTCAGTATCTAGTTTGTTCAACTTCAGCACCATAAACCCAAGTTCTGAGACCGCACCGTGGTCGGTTGCAGCTAATGTTTGGATGCGCGTACGACCCGGCGTTGTCATGGCATCCAAACCACCTGGAATATGCGTTGTGGCCGTCAGGTCTAGCGGAATAGGTCGTAGTAACGCCCGTACATCGTCTAATAGCAAGTCTACTTGTGGTGATAGCGGAGCTCTCTCGGCTGACGAACGCATAGTTAGATGACTTCTCGGGTGATGCGCTTTAAGGGTGTCTTCTAGTGACACTTCTTGATGACTCATAATGAAGTCACCTCGCTCAATGATTTGATGCTGGTCTTTCTGCCAACCGAATTCGGTTTGTTCATAACCGGCTTTTTCAAGGCGTTGATGATAAGCCTCTTTATCAGGGAGATAAATATAGGCGTTCTTCCAGTCTAAGTGGTGCGCAAATCGCTCAGCATCTTTTTGGTACCGCTCGTTCAGTCGCTCGAAATCGTTTGGGCCAATGTGATCCAACAGGGGAACTGTCCAATCGTCGCCCATGTAGAGTTTACGCATGTTGGTCATTTCGACGTAAGAGCCATCTTTGGTTCGTTGGGCGCTCTTAGTATCTTCTAATTGTAGCTGGTGAGCGGCGTCAGCTTTAGCACCGTGCTTGGACGTCATCGGTGCTACAAAAATGTCATTCCCATCACTACCCATATAAATAACAGGTCTCAGTTTGGATGTATTCCCATTAGCATCTGTGACCGAATGACTGATAACATCATAGACACGATGACCATGGTAATAATCTGATGTATTTTCCTCAAAAACAAGTTTAGCCAAAATAATGTCACCCTGTTTGAGATCCTTCACCGAAACCAGAGGTGCTTTCTTATCCATGTCAACCCCCATATATTTTCGTTTTTCTTCATTATACCAAATTTCGAAGGTTCCGTGGGAAAAAAGAAAAAGACCATTCGGCCTTTTCCCCTCAAAATCCCCAAGCACTGAGTCCTTGGGCGTTGTATGCGCGTTCTGCTGCGTTAATCTGGTCTTCGACTGTAGCGGTCGAACCCCAACCTGGCATCGTTTGGAACAAGCCTGACGCACCCGATGGGTTATAGGCATTTGGTTGTCCATTACTTTCACGGGCAATAATGGTTTCCCATGTGGACGCAGGAACACCTGTACGGCGTTCCATTTCAGCGGCCGCAGCGACCCCAGCGCTTCCTGCCGTGTTTCCATTTGAAAGGACAACGGAACCACCTGGTTGCTTGGCAACACTTGCTGGTGTGTTCTTACGTTCTGCTTCTTTCTTTTTAGCCTCTTCAGCTTTTTTAGCCTCTTCAGCTTTCTTCGCTTCTTCAGCTTTCTTCGCTTCTTCAGCTCGTCGAGCCTCCTTAGCTTTCTTAGCTTCTTCAGCCTCTAGTTGTTGAATGGTTCGCTCTACTTCGTTGCGATCAATATTCAATGGGCGTGACGCAAATTCAGCCATTCGAGCTTCGCTCCATGCATCATGAAAATCAGCTGATACCTTAACTTCTGGTATATCAGTCAAATCGAGCACCTGACCCGGTGTGACACTGTTTCCGATACCCAACCGATTTTGATAAGCAATTTCATCCGCATAAGTAGGTGTGCCAAATCGTTTTTCTGAGATACTATTCAAGGTATCTCCTTGTTTTACTGTATATGTAGATGTCGGTTTGGGCGAATGCGCCTTAACCGGTTTGTTTGCTTGAGCCCCAGTTAGTAACGGGAGTGAGATAAGGGCGAGCAAAGTTGGTTTCAACATGTATCCTGTTCGAACTCAAAAGCCGAGCAACGATGTCCTGACGAGTGTCATTCCAGAAACGTTGGTTACTAGAGAGTCGCCTTCCTAAGTGATATCTCTAGTATATCACAACAAGGCGAAATGTTCAAGAAAGGCTATATTACAATTGTGTAACATTACCTATCCCTGAAATGAGCAGCATCCTCACTACGTTTCATATTAGCTTGATACTGGTCACGCTCTTTGGCTTCCTTGGCAACCGTCTCCATCATTTGATAGAAGCGCGCAATCAAATCAGGATGGGCGTTCAAATGCCCGCCGATTGTGGTAAGTGTCGCAAGGATCATAGCGATTCCAACGTTTACCGAACGGAGTTGGTCAGACACATCTTCGTCCTGCACAGGGACGACGGTTTCTGACCCAGCATCTTTAGTGAAGTTGATGGCAAAGGCCTTGGCAGCCAACTTGGCGTTTTCAGGATAAAGCGCGTCAATCACATCGCACTGCTCAGCAAACGATAAATTGAGCAAAATGAGGCTCATCTCAGCCCAGACGCCCGTCATAAGCGGTTCGATGTCAAAGTATCGAATCGTATGCACTTCGCCTTTATGATAAATTTGTTTAGCTACAGGATTTTCCAAACTGTTGTGATAATGCTTGAGTAATAACTGTGCCAGTGTTTTCGGTTTTTTATCGTTTTTGACGTCTGTCAACTCCTTCAATCGTGGTGTGACAATATTCGGTTTGACATTGGCCAACAATTCTTGCAAATCTAATGACATGTTCATTTCCTGCTTTCAGTTTTATATCACCAGTATATCACAATCAACCGCAAAATACAAGCCTTCGGTTGCGTACGCAACCGAAGAAAATGGGGCTCCGCCCCAACCCCCAAATTCCTTGTGAAAACTTATAGAAGGGAACGAGCCCATGGCTACAATTACGAAAACTTTAGTTTGTGTGGACAGTGCTGACCGCAGAGCTGGCGGAAGCGGAAGTGACCACAACAAATACTACAAGGCTAGTTTTGATGGTTCCACCATTTATTACGAGTACGGACGAATCGGTGCCACATGCACCAAAGGTCAAAAAGCAGGAACACGCGCATCTTATGACAAGCTAATCAATTCCAAAATTAAAAAAGGATATATTGAAGTCGATACCCATGAGGGCAAGGACATGGGTCAATCAGCTAATAAAGATGAGCGGGTTGCTAAAGCTATCGCTCAAGACCCAGAAGTAGAAGCCTTTGTCAAGAAGCTCGTCGAAGCAAACACCCACGACTTGTTCGATGGTAAATATAAGCTCGAAATGACAGCTTCAGGTGCTGTCAAAACAGATATTGGTGTATTGACCAGTAACACGATCGCAAAGGCGGAAAGCTTGCTTGAACGCATTATGAAGGGTGAGCACAAACTCATTAAGGAATATTTCACCTACATTCCTCACTATGTTCGCATCGGACAACCATTAGCGAGTGTTGTGACGGATTGGGAGCATGAAAAAGAGCTTTTCGATGTCCTGAAACAACACGTGGCGGATTACGAAAAGAGCTTGGAAAACGAAAAAGACGTCGCCATCGATGACGAAGCTTTCAAAGGTCTCTTTAAGTTAAAACTCCGAGCGGCAACGCTTGATGAGTTAAATAGTATCAAACGCAAGTTTGACGAAACCAAGCAAGACCGCCATCACCGAGCGTCTCAAAAACAAGTAAAGGCAGCCCTCGCCATCGAATACAACGATGAGGAAGAAGCTCATTACACAACCGTGCAAAACAAAATTGGCAACGTCAAACAACTATGGCACGGTACAACGGCACAAAATGTCCTCAACATTTTGCGAACAGGACTATTTTGTCCAAAATCAAACGATAGTCGTTACGGTATTACAGGGCGCATGTTCGGCGATGGTGTATACCTGTCCGACCAGAGCACCAAGCCTTGAACTATGCTTGTGGATTCTGGGGGCATTCATCTAAAGGGAATGCGACCTATATGTTCCTCGCTGACACCGCTATGGGTAACGAATACCGACCAGCGAATGATATCGCTCGTCATCAGATCCCGTCCAACGCCCGTAAAGGCGGTTACGACTCTATCTACATCAAAGGTGGAACACAAGGTGTCATCAACAATGAAATGATTGTTTGGAACACCGAACAAATTCGCCTCTCTTATCTGGTTATTTTCGAATAACCGTTGCACAAAAACCGAAAGGAAAAATCCTATGATTATTAATCAACGCACTGTCAAATATCTTGTCGTCGCTATTGACTATGCCGCTCGCACCAGCCAACGCATCTCAGTCACCGACATTGAAAGCTTGAATGCTATCACCGCTATGAACATCTTGCGCAACAACTTGGACCACGGTATGAGCCTTGAAACTTATACTCACGAGGAACAAGAACAACTCGAAAACGCAGTCATGTTTGACACCTCTGAAATGGTCAGCTTTAAGGTTGTTGAAGGTCTCCGTGTTCGCGGAACCGTCCACTTGATTGATGGGCGCGCACTACCGCAATCGCTATATGTTGAAACGAGCAATCGTGGACTCATTGGACTAAACAGTGAACTTCATCAATATCGCGGTGAAGAAGGTTATGCTGCGGTTCGTATCGACAATGCTAACCCAATTTTCCACGTAAGTGGTGTCAACTAAGGAAATCCCTTCGGGGATTTCTTTTTTTTTTGCGATTTAACGAAAAAAGAACCGTATGGTTCTTTTAAGGATTAAACGAGATGTGCACGTGGTCGTAGTGATTGGCCGTAACGCCACCACGGTCGGGCATCAAACCCCATTGACCCGGCCCACCATAAAAGGAGTTAAATGGCGCCCAGAATCGTTGTTGCCAGATGACATAGGAAACATTTAGGTTCTGATAGTTTTCAAGAACATATTGTGAAATTTCATCACCAAGCGCTTTATTGTCACCAACCATGAGGTCAAGTGCTAATCCGTCCCCGTGACCAGTACCCATACCGTCGGTATCTCCTGGACGATATCCACCAATTGGAACGCCAAATTTCTTAGCCAAATGGTCACGCGCTTCAGCAACGTGCTGGTAGAGACCATCGGCACCGACTCCACCACCGCGAGCGATTTTGGAAACGGAACCGTTTGATTTTGTTGGTGTAGAAGCTTTTGGTTTTTCTTGCTCTTTTGGTTTCTGACTTTCAGCAACCAAAGCTTTGAGAGTGACATCAAGACCTGCCAATTCTTCATCGGCTTCGTGAACCTCACCTTGTAACTTATCGACGGCTTGCTTGGTGCGCTCCACCAAACCATCTTTTTGGATGAGTTCGATACGAGCGGCGATTAACTTCGATTCCTCGTGAGGTTTACGATTTGACTTCTCTTGGAGTTTTGAGACTAAGCGCTCCGCTTCCGAACGGGAACTTTCATGGTTTATAGAATTTACGGTCAGTAGTTTGAGTTTTTGTTCAGCCTGGGACTTCTCTTCTTGTGTGTGTTCAATTTGTTGCTTGGTATTTTCAATACGCTCAGAAAGGGAACTGTCGTCCCCCGATGCATACGAAAAAGCTAGAGGTATCAATAGTACCATCGGTACTAGATATTTGAATTTCAAAAACAAAGCTCCTTTCATTCGTTATCACCAGTATATCACAAAGTGAGCACACCTGTCAACGACGAAAGACGTGCAAAAAGACCCGACATCTGGTATAATAACTAATACCAACATTTCTTATGCTTGCTGTTGATTTATTATGAAATATATGATAACATTAAAGTAGAGTTCATAACTGAGGTGACTCAAGTACTTACCAAATAGAAAGGATGTGATTCATAATGGGTAAAGATTATACCAATAAATATATCTCTACGGTCAAGCATGCGACTTTGACTAACCAAGGTAAAATTGAACGTTTAGACCCATTATGGTCACATTATCAAAACCTGCTCGTTCACTTCATGCATGACATGAACTCTAGTCTCACCCGTGGTCAAGAGGTTTTGAAATACACAAAAGCAAAAGCCTATCAAGGTGATATGACCGTTCTTTTTGAACGAGCAACAAAAGCTTATCAAAAAGCGATAGACAAAGGTGATGAGCTCGCGCCGTTAGAGGATGTTCTAACAGACATCGAAGCAAATGCGGTACAAACGCCACTTTCAGCTCGGTATGTTCAATGTTGCTATAGTCAAGCCTATGAGGCTTATTCGTCTTGGACTGCGCTTTTGGCAGAACAGGTGAAAACCTACCTCGGCTTCTCCTCTGTTGATGACGTTTTAATCGACGGACAACCGTTCCTAACCACCTGCTATCGAATCAACAAAGATAAAGGTTGGTATCAAAAACCGTTCTTAGGCTGGGCTCTTGATGCTGATGACAATCTGGTTGTTCCAACCAAGGAAACCCGGCCGCCATCAAGCTTGAAGTTCCCACAGAAATCATGAAGTTCATGAGACGACTTGTCAAACAAGCTAGAAAATCGATTGCTCTACCTGATTTGTCAAACGTGAGAACCTTGAAGCTGGATGAGAAAGTTGCGAAACTAGAAATTTCTAATAATGCCCATCATGTGAACTTTTGGTTAAAACTATCCACCCTCGACAAAGGAAAACCGGTCTATATCCCTCTGAAGAATAATCCATATTATATGGAATTACTTAAAACAGGAGAACGCGTTCCTTTTGTACAAGTAGGTTTAAACGACGGTAAATTGACTGTTTCACCTGTCTTAGCGCATGACAAAGCACCGCTAAGAACTGACGGTAGCGAAATCGGTCTTGATTTCGGAATGGTCACCATGTTTACAACAAGTACGGGTGAACGTCACGGAATTACAAGCTTTAACAAGCTGAAGATTTGGGATGAGATCTTACTCAAGAGAACCAAAGAGCTTCAAACCCAAGGAAAACCGCTCAAATCTGACCCTATTTATAACTCGCTACAATCCAAAATTCGTTCCTTCATCAAAAATGAAATTGGTCGAATTCTCAACAAATTAGCCAACAAAGGATATGCCGTTTTTATGGTCGAGAAGCTCGACTTTAGAGGTGGAGGACTATCTCGAAGAATGAACCGTCTCTTAGCTAGAACCTATCATAAGGTCATTAAAGACAAGCTAGCACGGTTAGAAGAAAAATACGGGATCACAACCGTAGAAGTCAATGCGGCTTATACGAGCCAGGAATGCTCTAAATGTGGGTTCGTTTCCAAAGGAAACCGGAAATCACAAAGTGCCTTTCATTGTGCTTGTTGTGGTCATAAAATTAATGCGGATGTCAACGCAGCTAGAAATATCGTCAAAAGACGTTCTTTTGATGTCGAACTGCGAACATACGCACGCGAACACAAGGTTCGTATTACCAGGTGTTTAATCCTAGAGCGATTACTGCATAAACACAAACGTTTCTGTCGTAACAATCTAGCGAGCTGTCATTTATAGGATGCCAGCCTCAACCAGTAGGTTGAGTTTCACCGATAAAGATATTAATATTTTCTAAAGATATTATATCTTTATTTATAACTATACTAATATCAGAAAGGATGGTGAACTATGGCCTATAGTTTAGATGAGCAAGAAACACACATCTGGTTCGACCCAACAACAAAAGAAACGATTGTTGAAACAAACTACGCGCCAGATATCAACCACTACCTCAAAATCATTGCGGATGGCGGTTTGACACTAATTGAGCAGGAGGTTGAAGACGACCGTATCATTAGCATACGAGCAAAAGTGAATGACCAACAATATACCTTTAGTCGCAAGCTTAAAAAGAAACGTATTCTCTCGGAAGAAGAACGTGAACGTTTGCGTGAGCAACTCGCTAAAGCGCGCACCTAACAGCCTTTGTATACACAAAGGCTCTTTTAATGGGGCTACGCCCCAAACCCCTAATTCTTTCTGAAATCAAAAACGAGGTATACGAATTTATGCAAACATTAGTAACAACATTAGAAAACTTGAAAGCAACTAGCAAAATCTCAGACAAAACCATCCTATTGGAAGCTGTACAAGACCCAACTATCAAACGTGTCTTGAATTTTTTAGGTGACCCTAATCAAGTGATTGGACTCTCAACTAAAAAAATTCAAAAAGAAGTTGAGCATGTTGCACACAACTTGACCCTCCCTGAACTTCTTGACTATTTGCTCGAACACAACACTGGAACTGAAAATGAAATCGGTATGGTGCAATATTTCATCAATCAATTTGATGAGCACACAAAAGACGTTCTTGCTCAAGTCATCGGAAAATCATGGACAACAACTGTTGGCGCAAGCCTTTTAAACAAGGTGTTCGGTGCAGGTTTCATCCCAGTATTCGAAGTACAGCTTGCATTTCCATATGATAAGAAAATCAATGGATATAGCGATAAGGATGTATTCGTTGTCACTCAAAAACTAGATGGTTTCCGAGCAGTTGTTGAAGTCAAAGACGGAAAAGTCGTTTCTGTCAAAACCCGTAAAGGTAAGGTCATCAATGGATTGACTGAATTGCGAAATGATTTTGAAAAAGTGCTTGACGCAAGTCTTGGCCACTTCATTTTCGATGGTGAATTACTCCTCGAAGATCCTGAAAACAAATGGACTAGTGGTGAGCGTTTCCAAAAGACTGGGCAAATGATTTCTGCTGACGGCGAGTGTCAAGGCTTGGGATACCACATCTTTGATGCGTTGCCATATGCTGAATTTGTCGCTGGGGTATCGAAACTGCCATACATCGACCGCCGTAAAAACTATTTGGAAACTTTCGAGGCTGGTGACTTGGTTCGACCAGTACCAGTTCTCGGAACTGCGGATAAAGCTGGTATTCCTGCATGGAGTGACTATGCAACAGCTCAAGGCTTCGAAGGTGTTATGCTCAACGACCCACATGCTAAATACGAAGCTAAACGTACGAAAGGTTTGCTCAAAGTGAAGAAAATGCACACTGCAGACCTCTTGGTTGTTGGCTTTGAAGAAGCTATTGACGGTAAAAACCGTGGCGGACTCAAATCACTCATTGTTCAATTGGATGAAGACAACACCTTTAACGTATCATCCGGCTTGACGGAAGAGCAACGCGAACACATCTGGAATAACCAAGATGAGTACCTTGGAAAAATCATTGAAATCAAATTCTTCGAAGAAACTACAAACAAAAATGGCGGGCGCTCACTTCGCTTCCCTGTTGTTTTAGGTTTCCGTGATGATAAGACAGCTGAAGATGTAAATATTGACTAAGCGTGGGTTTTCCCACGCTTTTCTTTTTTTTTTGAAAGGAAAAATGCATGGAAATTAATGTCATCGACAGGTCAGAGCAACATCCCACACAGAACGAATTGAATGATATTTATCTGTCGCATCATCCTACGGTGAAAGAACTCGAACTGTATAAAGCGAATTGTGAGTACAAATCCATACGAAAAGTCACAGAACTCAAACTTGAAGCCACTAAAGCGGTGCCGACAGTGTTAGAAGAAACGATGAATGCGGTGCAACTATTTGATTCGGGTAGCCCGTTATGGGCCCGACCATACAGTGTATCTGAATTGAGTTTTATCATTCCAATGTGGGAAAGCATCGGTGATAAAACATTTAAACAGGTGTTAGGACAAGCAACTGATTACAAAACATTGTCACAAGCCCTTATCGAGGCTGTGTGATAACCCAGAAAGGAACCTGAATGAATAAGAAAAGTATCCACGAATGGGCGCGTATCTTTGCCTGCGAGGGCCTTGTGACAATTTGCGACGTCGACCGTCTTTACGCAAAAATGCTTCGAAAAGTACAAGCAAGTGGACTATGGGAAACGGCTGAAACTGAACTACGGGTCAACAATCGGGAGGTTCGGATCTTCACCGAAGATGAAGCACGAGACCTTGCAGAAGCTTGTTTGCCTATGACGCCACAATATCCAAAAACCAAAACGCCACGCACCATTAAAGGAGCAGTATGTGGAACAGCGGATGACAAACGAGAAACCCTTGTGCGCGCTTTGCTTTTAGAACGAAAACGCGAAAAAGTGGTTTGTGCCTTGATTGATGATTTGGAACAATATCCCGAATTGCAACCGGTATTCGCAGGTTATCACTATCAACCCGTTCACGAACCGGAGCAGTTATACGAAGTCGCGTTGGATAAAAAGTCAAACGACGAACTAGAACTCATGCTCATGGCCTACGACGAACCTGAAAGTGCAACACATATTATGCGGGAGCAAGTGAAACGGCTTATACACAATGTAGTTGCATCACTTCCTGATTGGGTCATCGACCTAACACCCTATCTGGACGTGGAACCGATTCGTCAGATGATTGAGAGCAATTCTGAGGAATATCGAAAACGCTGGATGGATCACTTGACAAAAGCAAGTGCAGAAAATAAGCGAAAAGGCTTAGAGTATCTATTGTACCTGAAAACAGATTTCATGGGTTCAGTCGATAGCTATGAACAGTTCCAGAAACTGTTAATCAAATTGGCTGTGGCATACAAAGGGTAGCAAATCCAAACATTTATATGTTTATAAAATCACAGAAAGGAAAACCATGAAACCAACAAAAATTCAAGAAAGCTATACCGTCAACGGTAAAATCTTCAACAACCTTCACGACGCTGAAAAATATCGTGACGAACTTGACGCTAAAAACTTTAACAAGTATCCGAAATCGTCGTTTGATGAGGTTATCTACTACGAAATTTACACCCATCACGGGGACCGTTCCAACGCTCACAATTATTGTAATGGGGCCTTCGCAGACGCCGCTATTGCCTACAAAGAAATGCAGAATTACTCAAACGATTGGTGTTCCAAGGGTACGGGCTGGATGGACCAAGTCATCCTTAAAAAGGGAGCCAACGGAAAAGTCGTCATCCGACGCAACAAAATTTATGAGAACTGACGATGACCAATCCAACAAAGAAAGGGAAAGCCATGGACAAGAAACCCAAATGCAAAAACCATTAAGCAACTAGCCATCGAATACGCCAAACAGGAAGGATTACACAGGGACAAGGTAGCTATCAAAGGCTTTGAAGAACAACTTCGTGCATTAGTAATCCGTCAGCGCTTGGTCGGGTCTGATGCGGCGACATCATTAGACGACCCGTTCATCGAGGGGCCTTCACAATCCGTGCAGGAAGCTATTCAACGTCTGAGGGAGCATAAAGAACCCGACAAAGAATGGGAAGACGCCTATAGCAAATTGTTAAGGCTGTATGACGAAGAAGTCATCGCCCTAGAATTGTTAAGACATCCAAAACGCTATAAGGACGTGACCCGATTACAGGCCTATGCGAAGCCTACTTACACCAAGGAACAGCTGCGACGAAAAACACTGAAACACGAACCGGTGGAAGTTTTAGAGCAAATGGCCGAGCGATTCCTCCTGAGCGACGGGGTTATCACGAAAGTGCGTGAACAAAACAAGGCTATGGTGCGACGGGTGCTAAATCTTCTCACATCAGACTTCTATGCGCAAGGTGAATATGTGACACACGGTCCTATCTACGACGCACTCACAGAAATTGATAGTGATGCGGTTCACCAATTAGAAAGTATCGCACAATTGGATGAGTCTAAACAAAAGCAGATGCTCTTTGTTGTGTTCGTTCGAGAATTGCAACCATTGAAGTCGGTCGAGGATTATGAGCGGTTCATCCGAACTCTTGTGAAACTGGTAGAGCAATACGGAAAAGCATAGATTTACCACTCGATGGGCGTTCGTAATTCCGAACATTGACCAAACCCAAAAAGGGTCGAAGTTTGTGAATTGGACGATTTTGGATTGAAATTTGGATTTTTTGAAAGCGGTAACAAAACCCGATGTGAAGCGATTTAGGATGATTTGAACATCAAAGCATCGACTTCACAAAAAAAATTTTTTCTGACCACATTAAAAAATTTTTCTAACTTTTTTTTACAAAAAAGTTGAGTTAGAGCAGAAAGTCAGTCATATCAAGGGTTGTAAGCGCTGACATTTAATCCAAATTGAAATCCAAATTTCTCCAAATCTCTCCAAAATGCCCGAAAAGAGGGGTTTTTGTTCGAATTAAATCATATTTTGAGCCTTGGACGCCTTCTTTGGGACCATTGTTCGGGACGTCCCGAACGTTCGAACCAAATCAATCACAAAAACAAATGAAATGTTCGGAATTTCCGAACAAGAAAGGAACTACGCTATGACTACTGAACAATACACAACTGAACAACTCAATGACATTATCGATACATGTAACGAGGTTATCCAAAAAGCCAAAGATGCGAACGAACCAGTTGCAGCAACTCTAGAATTAAGTGAGAATGAACAAGAAGGCGTCATTCTAACCGCTAACCCACAAGGGCAAATGATGGGCTTCTATGTTTTTCGTAGCGTACCCTTAGTGCGCAAGGTAACAGACTCGCCTCAATATATGGCAGAAAGCTTACTGACGTTCATCAGCCAGTTTTACGATATTCATGGGGACGTTGATGATACTATTGAATTGTCAGAAGAATCCGCAAACGAACTAGCCGGTTTTGCTGCGATGGTAGGCGCAGAAGCCTTTGGTGGGTTTTAAAGAAAGGAACTAACATGAAACAAGAAAACCTAGATACTGTAAACAAAATTATCACGCACGTGAACGAAGCCATTCAAGCCGCGAAGGACGCAAACGATTCAGTCGTCGGTGTCATTACTCTCGATGACGAGAGTGACGAAATGATCACAATCGCTGCAACACCGCAAGGGGACTTATTTGGCCACTATATCCTCCGTGGTGTACCACTTGTGGGCAAAGCAACGGATTCCCCACGCGCACTAGCTGAGGACCTTATCACTTACATCGAAGGCTTTTATGACTTGGGTGCCTCAGTTAAAAGTGACATTACGCTCGATGAAGAAACAGCTAAAGAGCTAGGGGACCGAACTGCCATGTCAGTTGCTATTCAAACAGGAAACTTTTAATATGGATGACTTACATGAATTACGTGAAATGCTGACCATTTGCGCCGATGAACTGCAAGAAGTCGCGAAGGATGACAAGAAGATGACCGATGCGATGATGATGCTTGATTCCAGTATGGGTGAGTTCATCGTCGTGACGGCGCTTCCAAACGGAAAATTGGCGGCATGGTACATTCACAAGGATGCGCCACTCTACTACGCGGATGACCTTGTGGCACACAAACTTGCCACTTCGGTCGTCAACTACATCAAGGGCTTTTATTTGTTAACCAAAGTCAACGAAAAGCCGAGTCAATTGACAGAAAGTGAGCAGGTCCAGGTCAGTCACCGCATCGCCACACGAATCGACGAAATGAGGGATGACTCATGAATAAAAACTCATCTGAAAAATTGTACCAGTTCTTGCTTAAAATTTTGCCACAAGTATCAGAATATGAGCGTGAAGAACTGGAATTGGAGTTGGATGAAGCGGTAGATGCGATGGTGAAGGGGGTAAACGGAGTTTTCACCTTCCCATCTATCGACCCAAACACCATTCAACACGTCATTAAGGCTTTAAATGCCGTTCATCTGCGGGTGACAGCTGTCGTACCAGTAACAGACAGAGTATGGATCACATGGGTAATTGACTACTAGAAAGGACATGACATGAGCTTAAAACTAATTTGGGCAGAAAGCCGAAACGGATTTATTGGAAAAGGCGATGGGCTACCATGGCGCATTTCCAGCGAAATGAAACACTTCAAACTGACAACACAAGGACATTTTGTGGTTGTTGGATATAACACCCTAAAAGGGTTTAATGGGCGGTTGCTTCCAAATCGTACCACACTGCTATATACCGAAAAAGGAACCATGGATTTCGATGACCTAGGGGTCATGGATACAAGCGTTGACGACTTAAAACATTTTCAAGTTGTTAATGAAGCTGAAGTTGTGGAACTTGCCAAAACCGAAGACGTCTACGTTATCGGTGGAAAAGCAACCTACGAAAACTTTATGCCTCTTGCGGATGAAATTATTCGTACGATTATCCATGAAGACGTAGACGGAGATGTTGAGGCTCCTTACGTAGTTTGGGATTGGTTTTTGAAAACTCAAACACGCAAAGTGAGCCTGCCAGGTGAACCTAGTTACACCATCGAACACTACCGCATGATGGACCAAATTCCAGTGGTTTAACCACAAAAGACCAGTTTCTGGTCTTTTTTTTAAACTTTTGCTTACGCAAAAGTTTAAAAAATGGGGCTATGCCCCAAACCCCAAGTTCTCCGTGAAACAAAAACACAACATCAGAAAGGAAGGTGGCGCCGTGGAACGCATCACTATTAAAGTCAAACCAGACTCACGCAAAATGACGCCAGAAGAATTGCAAGGCTATCTAAAGGCCAAGGCTATGGGTAGTGGCGTCACTAAAAACGGGAAAGCCTACAATCGACGCGATAAGCATCGCAATCGCCGTCGTCTACACGACGGCTATTAGAACGGGGCTTTGCCCCGAACCCCAATTTCTTTTTGAAAAAAAAATAATTTGTATCCATTTCAGCTGTCACTGACCGGAAGTGGATGCCGTCAATCATATAAAAACGGAAAAGAGGAACACAACATGAAAAATACACAAACACTTCGTCAATTATTTGTTGAAAATGGAATGAACAAAGCCTGGGCAACGCGTCGCGCTAACCAAGCTGAAAAAGCAGGAAAACTCTACGTCAACGCTCTTATTTGGGGCGTGAAAACCTTCAAGGAAGCTGCACCATACCGTGTCAGCGATATCGAAAATGAAAATGTCTTCCGGGGTGTCGCTCATTACGCTTACAACCACGGAGCAACACCGCGGCATGCATAAAATAAGGGTGAACTTTCACCCTTCCTAGGAGGACGATATGACGATTAAACAATTTTTAGCAGAAACAACATTTAAACATGATGATGTCATCACAATTGTTCACCCCACACGACCGCATGTCGTGCTGTCAGGTGACAATACAAGCATTGAATCTGAATTAGCAAGCGCACACATTGTGCACCAATATCAAAAACAAGAATGCGAACGCACCTATTACCGAGTTCGCATCGCATAAGGAAAGGAAACATATGGCAAGAGAACGAGTTGTCGGCGTCACATTCGTCGAACAAAAACCAATTGTAGAACTAGTGGGGAAAACAGTAGCCCCTGAAGAAAGTGAATTCGGTGTTATCGAATTTCACACGCAAGCATTGCTGGTCCCTGAACCAACGAATGAATACGACCCAACGGCGGTAGCTGTTGTCGTGCGCACAAAAACAGGTGAAGCTCACCGAGTGGGGTACCTTGCACGTAACTCAGAAATCAAATCAACAATGACAGGCATCACTCCGATGGAGCTCATCATTTACGGTTATTCAACCATCGGATTATCTGACAGCTATGTCTTAGATTATTAAGAAAGGAAGTGGTGACATGCCAACACCAAGAGAATGGATTAACCTCATCCTAGGTTTTGGAAGCATCTACCTATTGTGGGCGGTCAACGAATACCACCTACCACGAATCTGGGCCATTTTAGGTCTATTTGGACTACTTGGAGCCATTGGCATGTATTTTGCTGGATTGGCAGGTGGTCATAGCAAGGATTGGTTGAAACGCTATCAGAAAAAGGATGATGAGTAAAATGAAATTTTTTAACAGAACTGAAACAGCAACCTTTTTAGTGGAGAAACCGTCATTTCCTGACTTTTTGGAAGCCTATGATCCAATCATCAACGCACCAGAAGTAGGTGACTTTAAAGGGAGCTATCGTCCAAAAACTGGAGAAGTGACTATCCAACATAAGGATAAGGTGTACAAAGGTGTCCTTGAAAACGAACGCCTCACTATTAGCTTGCGCACATCATATAAAGGTGAAACAGAGTTCTATCTACGTCATTTTGTACTTGATAGCGAAATTTTGTTTAAGGCTTTTATGAAGCAAGACGCGCAAGTCAAATCGGGCTTATCCATTGCTCAACAGCTTATGATTTGCATTCCTGATTATTCGGGACAAATCGATGGCTATATGATCTATCCAGGACTTGACAACATCAAAGAAGGGTTAACGGACCTTGATGGGCAATTACTCGTCCGAAAGATGACGAATACATCATCATTACACAAGGCTACTTCCTTCGCATGACGCGCGATAATGAACTCGGGTTTTCTCGATACGCCGTCACACAAGGGGTCATGCTCCGGGATGACGAAACAACCTATCATGAATGTTATAAAGTAGGGCGCGCATTGTCACAACTTTAAAATATTTTTCACTAAAAGCACTAAAACTCAAAACCTCAAGAGTTTTAACGGAAAAATCAAGTCATGAGCGACATCTATTAAGAAAGGAAAAAATATGTTTTTAATCAACGGAGTCATCGCCTGCCTCGCAGGTTTGAACGTCATGATTCAGGAACCACAACCAAAGAACTTCCTGGAACAGGCTATTCGGGAAGTAAAAGTTACTGCGGTAACTGAATATACTTACTGGAAATTATCACAAAACTAAGCCAAAAATAAGCCTGAGCCTAAACTGAGCCACTTTTTGTGGCGCCAAGGAGAAAAAAACAAAGAAAGGGAGAACATGTACGAAAAGCTAAAAAACATGATTCTGGATAAAAATTCACAATACCAAGAATTGAATGATCTCGTGCATCGGTTGAGCCAAAACCTACAAGACGATGCAACCGAACTGGAAAATGCAAAACACGACCGTTGGCAATTCATCCATGACTATGCGCGAAGCTTAGCGGACTTCTTATGGTATAACATGTGCGACCTGACACCTAAAGACCTCTCAGCTTTGGACTTGGTGCCATATGCTGTTTGGCGCAAAATGGGTGAGAAAAGTCAAGTTGTTGTTGATACCATTCAACGCATCCACGACAATAAGGATTAACCAGAAAGGACTCACATGGATAACAAAACAAAAGTTTTGACCATCATCACTAAATGGTCATCGATTTCGCTTGCAATAATGACGCTGATTCTGATGGTTGTCTACTCAACTGCAGGACAGAAAGAATTGCAAGCAATTGCCATCGCATGGTTGATCGCGTTTACTTTAACCATTGGTGCCGGAGGACTACTAATCGCAAAAATCGTCCGCGAACCAAACTAAAGAATAAGAACCCGAAAGGGGTGAGTGAGTTGCAGTAAATAAAGCAATATCTATCACAAGTAAAGCACAAGTAAAGCACAAATAAAACACAAAAAGGGGAAAACAATACATGAATCAAAACATCAAACTTGGATTTGTCAAGTCTAAAGCATTTGGATTGTGTGGTGTCATTTTGACAGCGGCTCTTATGATGGGCGTATCGACCACAGTCTCTGCGGATGAAGTCACAGAACCCGCAACCGAAGTCGTATCTTCAGATACACAAACTCCAACCGAAGCTCAAGCTGACGTACCGGAAGGGCCGATTGCAACAGAAAACCTTACCGCAAAAGAAGCTGTAGCATCAACTGAAGCGCCAGCAGGAAACGAAACACCAACAGTTGACGCAGCACCTACAGAAGTCACTAAAGAGGGTGACACGATCACTGTGAAGAACCCAGAGGTTGATATGCATTTCACCAAAGGTGAAACAGGAAATGGAACAGGAAAATACAACAACTTTAAAGTTGAGTATAAAAACATTCAATTCCCTGACGACATGACCATCAACCAAGGGGACAAGGTCGTCTTCCATATGCCGGCAGAAGTGTCGTTCCGTACCAACTTCGATTTTGACGTTATGAACCCATCAAATGAAGTCATTGGGCATGCGAACACCGACATTGCAACAGGAACTGTGACAACAGTTTTTAATGATTACTTTTCGAAAAATCCGTTGAACAAAGAAATGGCGATGACATTTGACGCCAAGTGGACAGAAGCTGTCACTTCGGGCGAAATCACACATCCTAATTTCGACGGAACCGTTAAAAAAGTGCACGTCGATGCTGAACCTGAACTCGACCCAGGAAAAGAGAAATTCTCCAAATGGGGGTCACAATCAGAAGATGATGCGCAAGTATTGAAGTGGACAATCCGCTTCAACCTCGCAAAGGATAAGCTTGAAAATATCATCTTGAAAGACCGCTGGACAGCCAACCAAGAATTTGTTGAAGGTAGTCTCGAGCTTCGCACCGTAGAAGATGTTAAAACATGGACAGGTGATGTTGCAGCTCCAGAATATCTCGACGCATTTCACGTTTTGAACGGTGGATTTGACTTAAAATTGAAGACACTCAACAAGTTGATGTACATCAACTACAGTACACGTCTGAAAACTCCAGTCAAAGAATCAACCGACCCTATCAATGCAGTTTGGTTGACAGCCAATGAAGGTGATAAGCTTGCTGACAACTACCGTGCCAACATCGCGCTCGTAGGTGGTAAGGGTCGTGCATCTGGTGAAGTTGAGGAAATCCCAACTCCAGAACCAGAGCCTAAGCCAGAGCCTAAGCCAGAGCCTAAGCCAGAGCCTAAGCCAGAGCCAGAGCCTAAGCCAGAGCCAGAGCCTAAGCCAGAGCCTAAGCCAGAGCCTAAGCCAGAGCCTAAGCCAGAGCCTAAGCCAGAGCCTAAGCCAGAGCCTAAGCCAGAGCCTAAGCCAGAGCCTAAGCCAGAGCCTAAGCCAGAGCCTAAGCCAGAGCCAGAGCCTAAGCCAGAGCCAGAGCCTAAGCCTAAGCCAGAGCCTAAGCCAGAGCCTAAGCCAGAGCCAGAGCCTAAGCCTAAGCCAGAGCCTAAGCCAGAGCCTAAGCCAGAGCCTAAGCCAGAGCCTAAGCCAGAGCCTAAGCCAGAGCCTAAGCCAGAGCCTAAGCCAGAGCCTAAGCCAGAGCCTAAGCCAGAGCCTAAGCCAGAGCCTAAGCCAGAGCCTAAGCCAGAGCCAAAACCGGAACCTAAGCCTGAGCCTAAGCCAGAGCCAAAACCGGAACCTAAGCCTGAGCCTAAGCCAGAGCCTAAGCCAGAGCCTAAGCCAGAGCCTAAGCCAGAGCCTAAAAAGGAACCGGTTCATGTTGTACAAGCTGGTGAAAAAGAACTTCCAAACACAGGTGCTGTAACTAGCGTTGCTATGTACGCCCTAGGTGTATTGGGATTGAGCGGTGCGGTTTACACTAAACGTCGCACAAAATAAACCAAAACAACCGACCCATTTCGGGTCGGTTTTTATTTTAATTATAATATAAGGTATTAATTAAGGAGCGGTCGAGGTTGAGCCTCGACGAAAAAGTAAAGCAAATCGGAGGTGAGCGGGTATAACATTGAAACAGAAAACAAAGATAAGTGAACAGGAAATTGAACGACGATGTCAAACCATTGAAGAGGCTCTCGCGCAAAACGGATATTGCTTGCAGGAACTAGCAAAGGATCGAAATGTACATATTCGAACAACCATCATGAAGCAATACCCCGAATTGATTAAATACGTTCTGGCACATCACAAGCATGCACGGGACCTATCTGAAGATGAGTGGATTCTAATCTACGAAACCCTACAAACCACTATTGAACCAGACGTGGACGCTCTGGAGGACGTCATTGTGTATGGAATTCCATCCGGTATGGGATATTATCGAACACGCGCTACAAAAACAATAAATGCATTCAGGGCACAAATATATGCGCACAAACGTGAAATGACACTGCTCGAAAAAACCATGACCAACAAACAATTGTACGACGAAGGAAACCCGCACTGGGTGCGAGGGTTGTCCGCCAAGGCGATTGAAAAAGTTCAATACGCTGAAGACGTGTTTAGGGGCCGACGTGCAAAAGTTTCACCTATTTTTAATGACTTGATTACAGATGGAACAGGTTGTGACTACAAAACCATGGTCCTAAACATCGATAAAGCAAAACGTATACAACCGAATCAGCTTTTGCATACGCAAAAGACCCGAATAGGGCATTCGCCCCAAACCCCCATTTCTTCGTGAAACTAAACCTGAAAGGAAAATTATGAAAGTAGTAAATTTAGGCTCAACGCTTCGCATCTTCTCAGATGACCTCACAGTAGAGGATCGAATTCCGGCAGGAACATACGATGTCAATTTCGACCCTATGAGTGGGTATAGCCTTAGCATGCGACCAAACTTTAAAACCACTGAAAAGGTCTACGGAAACCATTTGCAAATGGTTGACCGAATGTTGGATCGCTATCACAAAATCGATGGAAACTTTGGAACCATCTTAGGTGGTCGCAAAGGTACAGGAAAATCAATGACTGCGCGTATCGTCTCAGAGAAACTCTTGGAACATGATATTCCAACCATACTCGTCACTGAAAACACGCCAGGCTTGCCACGATTTTTACAGTCCATCGAACAACCAGCCCTCATCCTCATTGATGAGTTTGAAAAAATTTTCAACAAAGGGGAGAAGGACACGGAAGATGAACAGGTACAATTTTTAAGTTTGTTTGATGGCTTGGTAAATAACCACCATTTCTATTTAATCACCATCAATGATTACAACAAATTGAACCAATACTTCATCGGTCGTACAGGTCGTTTCTACTACGACATCACGTATGAAAGCCTCTCCTCAGACGAAGTCAAAGACTATTTGGCGGATAAGTTGAACGACACTCGTAACCTCAACCGCTTGGCCAGTCTTTTGTATCGCATCAATGTCAACTATGACCAATTGCAAGCCATTACCAGTGAATTAAACTATGGTGAAAGTGTAGAGAACATTCTTGACTATTTGAACTTAGGTCTAGACGACAACACTCGCTACCGCAATTTTGATGTCACCTATACATTTTCAACGGGACTTACTTATACCGAAGAAATTCGTATGGATTTGTTGTATCCAGCGCTTCATCGGAATTTGGATTTCGTGACCAAGTCGAAAGACGGGAAAATGTACAGCTACGATTTCAACTTTGGTCTTGAAACAGACGCCTTCTCGTTTGATGGGGATACCGTCACTGTTGACATGAAACAGCTTGAGTATGGTCGTGACTATAATGCGGATCGAACTTCCGACGAATACGTATTAGGCGTACCGGAAGACCTTGTAGATATCCGCATCAAACCAGCTAAGGCAGCTAAAATCGCCTACTAGAAAGGGAAAACTATGACAGATTATGTATTCTTAAACAAAGAATTTGACAAATTTGCGGAAGCAATGGACCGCCAATTGAAAAATATGTTGAACAGTGGCAACCCCATTGTCAAAATTGGGGTAGAGGGATCCCTCTTCTCCCTATACCTTGAAAACATTGCACCGGAACACAACCCAATTTTCCGTGAGCGTCGTTATTTCGATGGAAATTACGACCACAACTATATTCGTCGTTTGGGCAACATCGCAATGATTACACCGGATTACGGGCGTGTCACACTGTGGGACTTTGAAACAGACACCATCTTTGAAGATGCTCGTAAAGCTATGCAGGCTGCAGTTCGCAAAGGTAATATTGTCGATGCTTTTCTCGAAAAGGAAAAAGTAGCTGGACACAAGCCAAACGCAGATGCACAAGAACCATCCATCATTTGGCAACACTATTACGCAGAATTGCCAAAAGAATTCGTTAACACGCGAAACAATGATACCGTTCGTGGCGGACATCGTGACGCGGTTGCTGTATTGAATCGTACAGTCGAAGAAGTCAACCTCGACGATCTACATACGGTACTTGATTTGATTGCATCAAATGCAATTTATCGTGGGGCAGAGTTCAAAGAACGTCTCGAAAGTTGGGTACGTCTCAAACAACGCTACGATAAAGAGCCGACAGCTGAGTTCATCTGGTACGAAGCTATGAAGCATGGTCGTGCGCTTGGGCATCGAAACACGGTTATCGGAAGCCTCCTAACAGACCTCTACAACGGGGATGACTTGGAGAAAGCTGTCAAAGCCTATGAGGCTCGTGTGGCTCCAAGCAACTATAAACGCCCAACAGCTTTGGTTACACCAAAAATGATTCAAGAGGCTGAGGAAAAACTACGTGAACTCGGATACTTGGACAGTATTTATCGTCGACCAGCCACCCTTACAGATTTGCCATCTGACAAATTGTTGTTCACAAGTCAAGAACGGAAGTCCTTATCGGTATTTGATGATTTGACAAAAGACGCGAAAGCTTCTACCAAGAAAGTCGACCCGGATACTGCACAGGAAATCACTCTTGAGCAGCTTTATACTTATTTACCTGAGTGCTCGCAAGTTGAACTTCTCCCCACATCCAACCTCAAAGGGAACCAAATGGTCTTAACGGCTGCGAAAGATGCAACTGCACCAAGCCCATTCTTATGGTCTAACACCTTGTCATGGGCTTACATCAACGGCGATACTGCTGATGCCATTGCAACCCGTGTCAAAAATGCTGGTGGTGAAATTGATGCCGATGTGCGTGTGTCACTATCATGGAACAACGCTGATGACTTGGACCTCCATATCACACGAGTGAGCAACAACCAGCACCTCTATTATGGTAATCCTCGTCAATTTGGTGCAGTTCTCGATGTGGACGCAAATGCCTTCACCATCGTTGAAGAGCCTGTAGAAAATATTTTCTGGGGATACCTCGAAATATGCCAGATGGTGAATATAAAGTCAGTGTGAACCGCTTCTCGCACCGTCGAGACAGCGATGTTGGCTTTGACGTTCAGTTTGCAACACGTGATTATAGTGTGACCTACCACCACCGTGATAACAACACCAGTCGTAGCCAGGTACTCTTCACGATTGTGAAGGATAAGAAAGGGGTACGTCTACAAGGTGTCCACAAAGACCTCGTAGAAACAGCAACATCTGTGTCACAAGCAACATTCATCCCTGTCAAACATATCCTCCTCTCACCAAACATGTGGGACGGTGAAATCGGAAACAAACACGTATTCCTCTTGACGGACGATGTAGAAGTTGACCAACCAGTGCGTGGGTTCTTTAATGAACAATTGACAAGCAAACTCGCAAGCCATCGTAAAGTGACTGAAATCCTCGGAACCAAGCTGAAGATTGAAGCATCTGAGTTCGACCACCCAGGCCTTGCAAAAGGTTACGGCTTCTCCTCTACGATGGACGCAAACTTCATCCTACGACTAACCAAGGGAAACCAGCGTGTGTTAGTTCATGTATCCGTAAAATAATTTTATAACAGAAAGGGGCGCGCTCATGCGCGCCAAGGTAAACACCTATGTCAACAATTGAAACCCTCTTCCGCAAAGCTATCGAAAACAAATGGCGCTTCCCTGTTGCGGGGCGTAACGTACTATCTCTTGAAGAGTTGTACGATTTGCCACTCGCTGGCAACAACGGTACAAACTTGGATGCTGTTGCCAACTTAATCAACAACCAATTGCAAGCAAAACGTGGTAAAGTGAGCTTTGTTACAACAAACACCCGAAATGACCGCGACGTTGAAGAACTTGAAGCAAAATTGGACCTTGTCAAGGACGTTATCCAAGTGAAACTTGACCGCAACAAGGAACATCAAGCAAAAGCAGCTAAAGCAAGCGAGAAAGCTATTTTGGAAGGATTGCTTGCACAAAAACAAGCCGAAGCCCTCAAGAACATGAGCGAGGAAGAAATCCGCAAACGTTTAGCGGAATTGTAATCACAAAGACCAACCATTGGTTGGTCTTTCTTTTTTTTTTTCCACTTTTTAGATGCGCTGCCTACGCAGCGCACTAGAAAATGGGGCGCCGCCCCAAACCCCCATTTCACCATGAAAGAACACAGGAGGACGAAACATGACACCAATAAGCCACAACGAAATGAAAGCATTCGTAATAGTGTTTGGTATCCTGTTGACAGGTATACTATTACTATACGGAACAATCGAACTACTTGACCATTTAGAAAACAGACACACCCGTCAGCCTGACTTACCGATAAGCGATGAGCCGGACAAAGAAACGTTAATGTCTCTAGTGACAGACAAAAGATTTAAGAACTTATCATCAGAGCGACAGAGAGCCATCAAAGAAAAACTCGCCGCTTGTGACATGATACCCACAACTATTGAAGTGACCATGTCACCGTCCCAACTTTATAACGCCGGAAATCCTTTATGGACGAAGGGGATTGGGATTTTCACGGTAGCCTCCTTTTATGATTTGGAAACGATGTTGGAACGCAGGCAAGCGGAACCGAGTGAACACTTAGACGAATACCTAGCAGACAGAAAACAGGGTATGAGTATTGACGTTGCCCAAATCAAGCAACTAAATAAGGCTGCTGGAAAATCATCGCACGAAAGAAAGGAATAAGATGCCTGTTACGAACATATCAGAACTGGTTCTCAAGGTCAAACAAGCATTGACAAAAATGAACTAGATACCGTGAATAAGTACGCTAACGCTAACGACAAAGACGGTAGAAATGCTGTATACCTCGTCATTCACCAACATTTTATGATTGACAAATTAGCTGAAATCGATAACGACGAAATTCGAGAAGAACTAATTCGGACATCGAAAGCCTCTAGTCATTACTACGAATGGGCAAAATCAGGCAGTTACCGAGTGAAATGTAAGTTGATTGAACACGGACATTATCTCGACACCCTCATCAACGATGAGGACCCTTATATGCGAATCAAAGTGGCCCAAAGAAAGCCTAGATATATTCGCCAACTATTAGGGAAAACAAAGATGGAGCTAAATTTCGTGTGCGAATGCGTGAGCACCAGCAAACAGATTGATACGGAGTTTTTAGATGACCTGCTAAAAGAACTAAAAGAGGATAAGGACCCAGAATTATATCAAGCTTTATTACTCAAATCTGAAGCAAACTATCACGCGCCCACAACAGTGGAAAAAACTATGACGACGGAACAATTAAGACTATTCGGATCGCCATTATGGGCGCTTAACCTATCACCCTTTGAGATTATAAAGGCCTTGAACGCTCAGCGCGACTGACAAACGAAAAGGAAAACAATGACCAACGAAATCAAACTAACCACCGAAATGATTCGAAACGGTGAGCACCAAGAACTCTACGAAGAATATGCGAAAAAGAAATCACGCAACTACGAAGACAACCTTATCAAATGTGAACTGGCTGGTTATGGATATTGTCATGACATTCTCTGCGACGACCCTCAGACGACCGTAAGAGAACATGTCATCAGCTCGGATGTTTGCTATGCTCCACAATGTTTCGATGGGACACGGATATTATGGGAGCATATAGCTGAAGAATTGGCCGACAATGAACGCCTAAAAACACCTGATATTTTGTCCATATACAAATGGTTTATTCATTTGGACCTGGAAAAATTAAATATCACATTAAGCGACTCTAACAAGGCGAAATATGAGGCCGTAAAGCTTATATATAAAGCAGAAACCACTGTCCCAACAACTATCGAAAAAACAATGACCCCAAGTCAACTCTATTTGCATGGTTCACCATTATGGATTAAAGGTGTTCGCTGGCCCTTTTCCGGTGTGATCGCTACTACAACAAAATCTAAGGAAGAAACTGCAAAATTGATAGATATAATGCTTGGTGACTAAACAGAAAGGACGGAAAAGCAAATGACAAATAATTTAGATTTAGAAATCGAACAAGCCTTAAATGATAAAATTGATTTAGACAAATACATGTTGTTCACTGTCTACGTCACTCAAGAAATGGAGATCGACTTCAGAATAAACAAAAATACAAATCAACTAACCATCATTGCTAGATATGAACAAACGCCTCGTTGTATCCAACATACTTACAAAAATGTTACGATGACCTATTATACTTGGAACGACGAGCGATGTGAAGACGTTACTGATGAAATCGTCATTCAGTACATAACTGAAAGAACTATTAACAGCAACGATGACTTCACACCAATTATTAAGGAAATGATTCAAGAAATCATAGACGCGAAAAACAAATATTCACAATAGCTAGAAAGGACACATATGGATATTTACAAAACAGAAAACAGACTGGATGAAGTGCGCGAAAATGTCCAGTCCTTGCTCTATCGAGACAAAGTTCTCGCCGTCACTCAAGCCAAATCAACAAACAGCATTTATATCTTAATTAGTAACGAACACTATTCGTTATTTAAGATACTTCGCATTAGTGACCATTATAGTCAGGAAGTGCCACAACTCGATTCCATCAATACTAAATACAACGAATTTGACCTCAAACCAAAAATTCAACAAGCTCTTTACCGTAGTGAAAACTGGTTCGAAATCAACGAATTCGAATACAGCTGTTTATACCTTATCACATGGCTCAGAAAGAATGATTATCGACTATGTTACCATGACGGACGCGTCTACATCGTCGACTTGCACGAGTTCCCCGCGGTTGAAACGCGCATTTTTCTAAATGATGAACTTCAAAGCCGATTTCGGTTTCTTAAACGTTGTGGAATGATTCTCGCGAAATCCTCGAATTTCGGAGAAGAACTTACCCTGACACCATCGGCGAAAGCTATTATGAGTATCAAAGGACAAGACAAAAACTATCGAAAATATTGGTACGCAAAATTTCAAACGCAAATCAACATCAACAACTTATTCGACATTGAAACTGACCGTATGTTCAATCGAAATTATAAATCGTTTGAACAACATCGTCCATAGAAAGGAAATCCCATGCTAGAAGAACTACTAATACCTCACATTGACATCGTCCTCGTTACAATTTGTATGTTACCGCTTTATGCAATCGGTGTATTTTTCTTCATCATTGCACCAGGTGCAGGACTCACTATCACCATCCCCACCATTTTTGATAAATAGCAATTGGTTCATAAACGTAGCCGCCTTCTTCGCGAGCCTTGTAGGTTGTATATTTATAACAACAGGCTTGCTCTTGTCGTACTCATTTATGCACGATACCTTCACAATAAACGAAGGACAGAACCGACCACTAACTGAAAACTTTAGCTTTACAAAAACAGGTGGGCAAATCGTTATTGAACCAAAACATCCAAATGCGCTACGAGGCTTCATCCAAAAGTATAATAATGTAGTTAGTATCACGAATGAAACAGACAATGCGTATAGTTTCATCGAAAACGGTCATGTCTATCAAGTACCAAAAGTCATCGTCGAACAAAAATAGAAAGGATTAGTGTAAATTGAGCAACTTGATGACCGAAATCGACTACAAACGATTAGAACAAATCGAACGTATCAGAAACGAATATTTCAAAGAACTACCAACAGGACACGAATTCAACAAACTCAACAAAACCTTCCTAAAAGACGCATTTAACAAATCTAAAATCGGACTTATTCTGCTTATCGCATTAACGGTTCTCATTGGATTTTTAACTCAATTACCGTTTTTCACGATTGCAATTCTCTGCTTCTCATTCTATTATGGCTACAACTATGACAAAATCGTAAACGAATACCTCCAAAACTATAAATCGTGCCCACTCACTGAAAAATTTTTCTTAGAAAAATTGAAAGAAGATGGTATGGAAGTGGGCGTTGAAGAAATCAAACGCTACAATGTCTTCTTAAAACGATATATCCGTTACAAGATTCGTAACCGACGACGCGATATCTCATCTCGTGCACGCATGCATTTCATCAAACGTGACGCCAACGAATTTACACCTGAGGAGTTGTTCGAGTCGGCCATCTTATTCGAACATGATAGCAAGTTTCTGAAGCAAGAATATACACATCACATACATTAACAAAAATAGAAAGGGAGCCCACCGTGAAAACATTTTTATACCTATCAGATATCCATTCCAATTTCGAAGCGCTCAAGCATCTTGATTCACTACCAGAAATGCAAGACCCTGACTGCGAAATCCGGTTTGGAGGGGACTATATCGACGGCCTCGATTTAAAACCGAACTCCGTCATCGAAACGCTTCGTTATATCAAAAACCTTTGTGATAGTGGTAAGGCAAAAGCCATCCTTGGAAACCATGACCGATTTATTTTAGATGCCGCCTACCGGCCATTCAACCAAACCGCCTGGTGGCTCAACGGTCGCGAAGAAACTCTTGAGAACTTAGGTGTTACCTATCGTTCACCATCAGACTTACGCGAACAACTTTTGTATCACTATTCAGACGAACTTGAGTGGTTGCGTGAGCTTCCCTACTATTTAGTGGATGGACAAAACGTCATGGTTCACGCTGGTTTCGATTTAGACTTGTCACTCGAAGAACAAGACCCAGAAACCATGCTATGGACACGAGACCCATATATCGAAGGTGCTTTTTCATTATTACACCATGTAGAAATGCATCCTGATTTCCGTGGAAAAACCATCATTTCAGGACACACACCCACAAGTATCATTAATGGAAATCCGAAAAATGCCCCATTAACAGACATGCCTCACGACCTCGAACATCATTATGTGACACGTTACTTCATCGATGGTGGATCAAAATCAGGCTCTACAAATGGACACATCAATGTCCTCGTGCTCGACGAAAAAGGATACGAAATCAAACAAGGATATCTGGATGCGACTGGATATCATAGTTACTAGAAAGGAAAAACCATGCAAATCATTGACCTTGAACAAAAACTGCAAACAGAACTAAACAACATTGACAAAACAAAACCATCATCCATTTTCTTTATCGACTACGGACAACCCTCTGAAGTGAGTTGTAAATTAGCACCATCTGAAAACGATAGAATATTCATCAGTATTGTGCACAAACAGCATAAGGAAAGTGCACACAAAACATGTGGTGACATCGACGTCACATATACGGTATGGACTGACGAATGTGATATGCCATCCAGTTATCACGCACTCGCCGCATTTTACAAAAACGAGCAAGTCATTGATAAAAATGATGACCTTGTAGAAACTATGTCACAAATGATTAAAGAAATTTTCGATGCCGTAGAGCAAGATAATTAGAAAGGCAACAAATGAAATACGTTACGTTAGAACATAAACTTGCCTTGACTTGTAACCCATATGTAAACTTCGATACGAACGACAATTCGTTTGAGACTGAAATCTACGCATTGCGAAGCCGATATTATCGAGAACATGAAGACGATAAAAATCAAATCCTTGATGAAATGGAACAGGTGTTGGATACGTCATTGCAAACCAAAAAAGGCCTCGATGACCTCCGACATGACACTCCGATTCTAAAACGGTTTTCTAAGGAATATAGAGCTGAACGAGAACGCTTGCAAAAACAGCATCAAGATTGCCAAATTCGATATCTGAAACTACAGAAAGAAATAGAACACCTTGATGATAACATTTTCAAACCGTTCAATAAATATCACGACATTAAGCAATTACTCAAAGAAAGCGGTTATGTGCTTGTCAACAAACCAACGAGCGACACTCATACAACAACCGAAATCTGGCACAAAAACGACTAGAAAGGACACTAAACATGGGGACTTATTTTGACATAAACGGCACCGCCATGATTTATATCAACACAAATCCGTCAATTCGAAAAGCAAAAACAAAAAAGGAAGCCGATGACGCTGTCAACAAACAGTGTCATGATTTAGTCGCTAAGTTTAAGGACAAGCTCCAAGAACTAGCAAAACAAAATCCCGATGTTTTTGACGAAATCTCATTTGAAGGATTTTCTCCATCAGGTCTTGACATTCATTGCTTTCAAAATCATGCTCACGGTCCATCAACAGACCTTGATAACATCGAAACGGTGAACGAATTCATGTCCATGATACCGCGACATTGACTATCAACGGAACAATCGACACAGATTTCTATGACGAACACCAACAACTACTCATTGATGCATTTCAGCAATTATTTGTTGATACAGCCGACCGACCATATAGCCCATATGTCTTATTCCGACTAAACCTAATCACAATGTGGGAATCTGAACAACACGCTATTATTCTGGATTCGTCCCGCGATATTATCACTGTGCCATTAACTACAAACTAGAAAGGAACGAACATGGAACTCACAGATTTGCTGTCAGAATTGACGAAACCAATGCTACCAACAAAAGCACTAGTTATAAGCTTTCTTGTTTTTCTAAGTTTATGCATTGTGGCCCTAATAGCTGAAAAATTAAACTTCACAAATTAACTCAAAAACTAACTAAAAGAAAGGAAATATGATATGCCAACATTAACATTACGAGGTTCTAAAAATACAGCGGCTGTCTTCACGCACAACATCGAAGAAACAGCCGTCGGACAAGTGATTGGGATGCTGAACGAACCCATCACAGAAAATACAACCGTCGCCATCATGCCGGATGTACACGCAGGTGCAGGCTCCACCATCGGAACAACCATTCGTTTGCCTGAAAATAAGGCCGATTGGAAAGTATGTCCAAATGTGGTCGGGGTAGATATTGGGTGCAGTATGCGTGCTATCCGTATCAAAGCTGATGAAGTCGACCTCGAAAAATTAGACAAAGTTGTCAACGAAAAAGTACCAGCAGGTCAAAACATTCACGACCGAGTTGTCGTCAACCAAAAAGAAATGCGAAACTTGCTGAAAGGTTTGTCTTTCCGTATTGACCAAAAACGACACGCTCACATCATGAAATCCTGTGGGACGCTGGGCGGAGGAAACCACTACATCGAGCTTGGAAAATCACCAGATGGACAACTCTGGCTGACGGTTCACTCAGGTTCTCGAGGTCTTGGGGTGGTAGTCGCAAAACACCATCAACGAATTGCCGAAGAACACATGGCCCAAACAAGCGAAGTTTCTGATGCCATTGTTCGTTATTTGACTGAGAACGGACGTCAAAAGGACATCGAAAAAGAATTGAAACAATTCAAAGTAACACGTCATGTACCGGATTATGTAGACATCAAAGAACGTGGAGTCATCAATAAAGACTTGGCCTACTTGGATGGAAAAGAATTGGATGACTACCTGAACGACATTGCGATCGCTCAAAAATATTCGACCATTTCTCGCCAAACCATGCTCTATCGAATTGCGGACGCCATGGGTTGGGAAATCATCGATGAATTCGAGTCTATGCACAACTACATTGACCTCAAAAACGGTATCATCCGAAAAGGTGCTACATCCGCCCAAGCCGGCGAGCGACTTATCATTCCGCTCAACATGCGTGATGGTTCTATCTTTGCAACAGGTAAAGGTAATCCAGATTGGAACTTCTCAGCTCCGCACGGTGCTGGACGCGTATTATCACGTAGCAAAGCTAAAGCTGAATTATCGCTAGATGAATACCGCAAAACCATGGAAGGCATCTACACAACTTCCGTTTGCACAGCAACACTCGACGAGGCTCCATTCGCCTACAAGGAATCACAAGAAATCATTGATGCCATCACAGACACGGCCACTATCGATATGATAGTAAAACCAATCTACAACTTTAAAGCTCACTAAAAGGTGCTAATAAGCACCTTTTTTTTGTTCGTGGGTTAGCATTTCTTTTTTTTTTCACTTTTAGATGCGCCGCATACGCAGCGCACTAGAAAATGGGGTTTCACCCCAAACCCCCAATTTCATCATGAAAGTACAAAAATTATAGAAAGGATGCTCATGGACACACGAACAGCTAGACAAGAATTCGAACGGCAATTGCTTGCGGGTGAACTCACCAACATCGAGCAATATTTTGACGATGAGAGCGCTCAAGAGGAACGCTACCTACTTGCCAAACACGGCATTAATGTTGACCGAGTTATTGACATGGACGGAACTGACGTCATCATTCGCTTTATCCGTGATAGCGTGCATAAGGAACGGTACGATGAGTGGAAAGACCACCCGAATAAAGACGTTCGACTAGAACTCGCCATGCATGGTTATTTTTAGAACAGTACATTCACGATGATGAGCCAGAAATTCGAAGAGAAGTTATGAACCTTCGACTTGATTTAGGGTTAGAACGCATGTATGACCTAAATGACCAAGAAGCGTTTCTCGACCGGTTAATGCGTCAAAGACGACCGAACTTACAAATACTGCAAAAATACATCGAGGAAATCGCTCCAGGACTCGAACAAGACAGCTTGTCAGAGGCATTTCGATTAAAATATGAAGCGATGATTAGTGAACCCAACACCTTTGAGGCCACTATGACACCTGCGCAATTGTATGATAGTGGAAGCGTCTTGTGGGCACGAAAATATGACGCAGTCACCATAGAACACATTGTTTGGTATTTTGAGCGTCTCACAGCGCAAAACTACCGGAACTTTACAAACATTTTATTTGAGATGGTTGAAAAGACGTTGAAAAAAGGCGATGTATTGACGACTTCGCTTCTAACCAAAATCAAACTAAAGATAATCAACTCGGGAATGACACCGACTAGAACACGTGATGACGTGAAGAAACTATCACAATACTCGAGCTTGTATCAAGCCGTTTAAAGAAAGGAAAACAGAGATGACGCAAACCTCCACCACACAACAAACAGAGAAAGGAAAATGCAAATGCCAAATGTGCTCGCGAATACGACAAAGAACCAAGAATTAATATGGCAAGCCGAGGTGAAAACATAGAAGACCTCATCGAGCTAAATGAGTCAGAAGTGATTTCTGAACTGATCACACGCGGTCATGCCAAAGAGTACTACGAAGAGTGGAAAACCCATGAACATGGGGACGTGAGATATGCACTTGCACACAATGGTTACTATCCTGAAACCTTCATCAACGATAAAAACCCGAGTGTTCGTGAAGAAGTTGTGCGATGGCATCCCGAATACCGAGTTCAACTACTTGCTCGCAATAAAAAACGCCATTGGGAGTTCATATGTTCCCTCATCAACGAAAAGACAGAACTGGACTATATCGAAGATTTTCTCGATGCCAAAGTACCAAAAGCCGTAGATAAAAAGAAACTGAGAGCCATTCGAATCTTTTACGCAGTGAAAACAACGAAACCAACTACGGTCGAGAAAACAATGACACCTGCGCAACTATTTAAAATAAATAGTCCCTTCTGGGCAAAAAATTTAGAATTATGGCACATCGAAGACATTCAAACGCTTTATACAAAAGTCCAACCAGAAGCTTTCTTTCAACGTTTTAATGACTTAATTGACCCTAATAAATACTATGAGTGTGGGTGGCAATTGCGCAATAACTACAGCATTTGACAAATTTCATGGAAGGAACGACCCATGATTAGACAATTCTAAACGAAAGGAACTAGAACGTGGACCTATTCGAATTTGAAGAAGCCGTCAAAAACGGAGAAATCACCGATTTCGAACCCTATATGCGAAAACAAAAATTTGACATGCATCGCAGTGTCCTAGCTAGACACGGTATCGAAGTCGACCGCATTATCAAGCGTGACGGGATTCAAGTCATTATTGAACTAATTGAAAGAGGCCTTGAAACGGAACGTTATGAAGGCTGGAAAAATCATCCCAGTGTCAATGTCCGAGAAGCACTAGCCGAACGAGGTTATTATCATGATTGCTACATCAATGACAAGTCACCACGAGTCCGAAACGCCGTCATTAACAAGGATAATCGGCAAGGGTTGAAACGAATGCACAACTCAAGCGACCGCTTTTCCATTCGTCGACAACTCGTCAATCAAATATGTCCTGATATCGAGGTGTTGACTACATACTTAGAAACAGTCACCCAATCCGAGTTGAAATTATGAATGTCGAACACAAATAGAAGCACTCAAATTGAAACAGCAATCACTCCAAATGACCCCCACTATTATTGAGAAGACCATGGCTCCATATCAATTGTTTGAAAGCAATAACCCGCTATGGATGACGGCGTATACGAGTGAAGAAATCGATAACATTAACTATGCCTACGAACACGTTGGTGATGACTATCAGCAAAAGGCAGAATGCATTCGATTAATATTTGAAGCCCACAAAAAACTCACATACCCATACTCCGTCAATATTATAGAAACCGTACGACAAAAACTCAACGAAAGGAAGGAATAAATGGACATCTCAAAACTAACCAAAGAAGAACTTGAGACCTTGCAATCACAAATCACAACTCAATTGTCAGCTGTCGAACGTGAAGAAATTGAACAGCAAATGCCTGAAGAACAATTGAACTCATTGGTACAGACGTTTAACAAGGAAACCAGCTCAAAGCAAATCCCGTTCACAATGTTGCTCAAAAATACACGAAACGCCGGCTATGTCCTAGAACTGATGGACACGCGGGACAACTACGTGTACGACCGAGTACGCGAACAACGTACATCCCTCGATTTTCTTATTGAGCAAACCAAACGACATAACAAATGTATTCCTGTTTACGACGCATTTGTGAAATTAGATGTCGATGACTTTGAATATACCCGATTCAATGAATACGAAATCAAATTCAAGTATCGTTACGCTAACGTCAACTTTGCGCTTGACTATTCCGGTAGACAATGCGAACTTACAGCTACCCTTTGTATTCACCACAGCAAGAATGTTTGCCATATGTCAGTCAATAGTGTTGATATCATTGTGAAATCGGAAACGATGGCATTGTTGATATTACACTAAGAGGTTATGATTGGTGTAAAGCGGATGAACTTAAACAAACTACGGAAGAATTAAAACGTGAAATTTATGACACCGACGAAGAGCTAGAAGGTGTGTATTAGACGAAAGAGGTTACCAAATGGACTTAACAGATAAAACTACCCGAGCTCTATTGGGATGGAAACTAGAATCACAGACCAATGAAGAACTAGAACTAAAACAGCTAAAAGCCTATTTGGACGCGACGGAAAAGCACGGTGATACAAAAGCAAATATTAGGTATCAGGCATTGAAGCTCAAGTATGAAGTGCTCACAACCGTACCAACCACCATCGAGGAGACAATGTCACCCGCACAACTATATGCATCGGGTAGTCCACTCTGGACGAATGAATATAGAGGACACGCCATTGAACGTATTCTCAGACAGCTAGAGGAAAAGCCGCGAACAGAAGAAAGTTTCAATGTTGCGCCCACTATTATTCGCAACGGAAAAAACACTGGCAAAATGATGTTCAACGAATTCGGAAACCTCGGCAGATCCCGACACTAACACATCAAATAGGCATAAGCGAGGAACACGAACTTCAAAAATCAAAACACAATCACCCAGAAAGGGGGCTAAAATGGACTTAAAAGAATTTGAACGACAAGTTCTTGCAGGTGAAATCACTGATTATAGACCTTATTTTACAAAACCATACGATAAAGACCAGAGAGAACAGCGTTACATTCTTGCCAAAAATGGTATAGAAACAGACCGCGTTTCCGAAATGGACGGTTACAACACCATTGTAGACATCATCAACGAAGGATTACTACCCGAACGCTACGAAGAATGGAAACATCATCCGCGTGCAGGTGTCCGTCAAGCCTTGGTTGACAACGGCTACTTCTATGACTATTTCATCAATAATGAAGACCCGTATATTCGTCAACACATCATTGAAAGACATTCATCTCGGACTTGGGCGTTTGGACAATGATGACGACAGAGATGTTATCAGACGTATTCTAGAATCACAAACCAATGACGAAATTGACCTCAACATCTTAAAGGCTTATCTAGAAGCTGTGAAAGAATACGGTGACACAAATATAACCTTTGTGTATCCCAATCTCAAACTCAAGTACGACGCACTGACAACGGTGCCGACAACCATCGAGAAAACAATGACACCCGCGCAACTCTATGCAAGTGATAACCCGCTTTGGGCGTACGACTATACAGCCGAACAAGTTCGTCGGATTCTCACTCAATTACGCGACGAACCGAAAACCGAAGAAAGTTTTAACAATGCAGTCGAAGCCACTCGCACACAGTTAGTGTATACGGACAAAAACGGCAAAACATACGCCACAAATTATATCACACAATAGGAAGGGCAAAATGATATGTCACAACAACTAAAAGAAAAACTCATTCTCATTGCTGCTATAACTGGAGCTATTTTGATTGTCATTGCGGCCGGAATTACCGGATACATCGCTATCACAGACCCAACTTCACGGGAAGGGATTGCTAGCGCTATTGCGTTCTCGCCATTTACAGTAATGATTTTCTACTGGGTTTACAAATCACAGAAAGACTGATCATCATGGAAACAAACTCACAAAAACTTTTAAACAGCATAAATGTCAAAAACAATATCGTGCAACATGCGCTAGACAACGACAACGAAGTCGTTCAATGTGCGTATATACGTGGCGGACATTTTCGTTCGAACTACGAAGATTGGGTGCAACATAGCAAACCTTGCGTTCGAAACTCATCGCAGAAACCTATCCTGAGTATGTTCCACTACTACCGTGTGAAACCGACTGGGAGCTGATGAAAGTGGGAAACTATTTGCTAGAACAAACGAAGCCGAAACTCGATGTTCTTGAAAAGTTTCTCGCAACAATCGAATTACTCAATCACAACCTGAAAGTGATAACACGCCAACTTAAACATGAAATGCTAGCAGGTAATATAAGGACAATTGAGAAAGTGATAGCACTTCAGCTCAAACATCAACTACCACCCACTAAAGTAGGTGGTTTGTCCCTAATTTGAAGGTGGTCAAACAGAAGAAACTTCCTTCCACGTTCTTTGTTCGTTAAACAAAACAATTGAGACTTCTTTTTAGAACCGTATTTCTAAATCCGCAGGTTGATGGGCTACGGCAATGACATACGTTTACGCATGTCTATTCATTTGTGAGTGTAAAAGCGGGTTTTTCAACACCTGATACATACCATTTACCAAGTTCATAAATGTTCATGGCACCTACTCGGTCATCATTACTTGAATAACAGCAGTTGGAACAGGTATATTGGTGAGTGCCTTTATCACGGCTCGATTTATCGATTGTTCCACACTTAGGGCATCGTTGGCTGGTATAATGAGCATCCACTAAGACGACTTCACTTTCGTTTAAGTGAGCCTTGTATCGAGGTTTTTGTTCCAGGTCATAAAAGGACCACGAATGATGCTCATATCGATGCTCTTTCGTACGCAAGTGAACGGTGTCAAATGTCACACCGGTTAAATCCTCAAGGACGAAAAGCGTCTGTTTACCGTAAGTTTGAACGAGTGTCTTAGATAGTTGATGATTCACATCACTCATCCAACGGGATTCTCGTCCACTTAGGGCCCGTAAACGACGTTTAGCTGATTTCGTACCTTTGGCTTGAAGGCGTGCTCTCAATTGAGCATAATGATTTCGTTTTTTCGCAATAAACGCACCATTGACAAAGCGAGTTTGACCTTTTTCGTCATAGGCGGTTAGGATTTGACGCAAGCCTCGGTCGATACCAACAACGTGTTTCAATCGAGGCAGTTCAAACTCAGGAACCTCTTTACTTGCCGCAACGTGGAAAAACCAGTGTTTTCCACTGCGTACAACTTTCCCGGTTCCAAGCTTCCATGAACCATCGAAATAAGGGTTTTCGGGAATGCCATAAACCTCGACCAAGATACGCCCATTAATGGTATTCATAGACAACCAATTGTCTTTGAAGCTGTAATCACGGTTGCGAACCAGGTCTAATTGGGGACGTTTGAAAACAATCGGTTTCCACAGGAACGTTAAATCCTTATTGCTATAGTTTGGAACGTCTTTTCCATGGTTGTCCTTTTTATAGCCATCCCAAACTCGTTGTTTACGAAGTTGGGTTTGAACCGTTTTATAACGGGCAATAACCGTTTTGAAAACAGATTGCGTCATCTGCGGTTTCAAACCAAATCGGTTACGAAGCTCATGATAAAGAGCCGATTGTAAATCGCTTTGTTTTAAAACGAAATTGTGATTGAAAATATACTCTGACACATAATTACAGGCATCACGGTAAGCAATGAGTGTGTCAAAAACGCTTTTTCGGTCAGCTTCGGACTGAAAGACAATTCGTAATTTGGATGTCAAACTGATTTCCATTTGCAGGCTCCTTTCATTGACTTCATGTAACTATTATATCATAAAATGCTAGTGAAAGCAAGCCAAAACATAGAAAATTATTAAATTAAAGAAAGAGACGATTTCCTCCCTCGATTAAAATTAGGGGTTTCCATCGTCTAAATATTTATATGATTAATCGACGCATGCGAGAAATGGCAAACCCAAAAGCAGCATATTTGCAAAAATTCATTGACAAAATAGGGGCTATCAATACATGGTATTGGGTTCCTTTAACCGCGGAATATCAACTAAAACTCATGGCGCTACAGACACCGCTAACAATGTTGGAAAAGACCCTACCGCGAGAGCAATTGAAAGCTATGGGAAACCCGCACTGGGCAGACGATTTGACAGCCGTCGAAATTTTACAATACCTTAATTAACAAACTCCCGAGGACTTAACCTCGGGAGGGCGCCCTTGTTATAGGGCAAAAGGAGAAGAAATGACAGAGACTTTTACCTCACGAAAACCGATAACAGCTGAATTGCGCATCATCCACCAACATATTGACCCCAACAGTACACGCAGCAAAACACTCAGTGAAATTGTGAAGGACGTTAACGAAGACCAACTCATACTCGACCTCATTAGCTACGGTCAAGCATGTGACCATTATCACAAGTGGAAAGACCACCCAAACGAATGGGTACGATTAAGTTTAGCTACCAACGGATATTTTATCGAACAATACATACACGACGAAAGTGACCAAATTAAGTATCTGGCTATTAGTAAGCAACCAGAGCTCATCAACGAGCTCCTGAATGAACCAGCGGACCACGAGTTGAAATTTGCATGCGAGTATTTATATGACCAGTCTTCACCAGATGTAGAGACGTTAAAGAAATATTTAAACGCCGCGCATATTGAACCACATGATAAACCCAAAAACGGGAAGGAACATGCGCTATTGATTAAATATTTGGCAAAAATAAGTGAGCCAGACACCATGACCAAAACCATGACACCTGCTCAATTGTTCACCATTGACAACCCATTGTGGGCAAAAGATTATGACCCGGAAGCCATCAAAGCCGTACAGGATGTTGTCAAAGCCCTTAAAAACATGGGATACGACACTAAAAGCGACTATGCTGAAACGCTACTTGCAATAGCTGACGAATACCAAAACGACGCCTATCATTATTACAATGAAATGCATGAAGATGCTATTTTAACCATCAAAAAACAGTTATGGAAAACGAAAGGGAAATGATGTCAGGATTACCGATTACCGATTATCATAGCAATAATAGGACTTCCGGCGTCCTTTCTTATCAAATGTCTTGTAGGATAGCGGACGACTGGTCGACCACCAAACGAATCACCATATTCGTGTCATCACTATTCTTCGATGGGTTCTGGTATTGGACGTTCAAAACTGAATTCACTCATTAAAACTAATAAGAAACCAAAACTCAATCAGAAAGGGAGGACAAGTAATGGTTAAGAAATCACTCAAGGAATCGCTACAGGACGGAACCGTGAGCGTAGAGTACTGTTTAGAACGAAAGTCGAAACAAGACCGTATTTATATGGCCAAGCACGGTTTATATATCGACGAATTAATCAAGCTAAATGATCCTCGTCTACTCATTGAGTTAATTCGACATGGTCATGCGCGGGAACATTACGATGCGTGGAAAACACACGAAGACGGAGAAGTGCGCCAAGCATTGGCAGATGTGGGTTATTTTCCCAATCATTTCATTCAGGACAAAAACAAACACGTACGTGAAGCCGTTCTCACCAAACATCCTGAATATTGTGGTGTTTTACTCAAACGTTCCAATACAAGTCACTGGAAATATATCGCGCAGATCATCGATGAGGACTGGACCCTGGAAGATATCAAAACATTTCTTGATGCACCGATTCCAGGTGGCATTTATAGCGAGCGACTCGACACCATTCGAACTTACTATCAGGCATGGACAATGACGCCCACATTGGTTGAAAAAACCATGTCACGAGCCCAGCTATTTAAAGCCAAAAGCCCTTTGTGGGCATACGGACAACCGATTTGCATTATCCATGATGTACAAGACCTATACGAGCGCATCAAACATAACAAACAGAAGAAAAAAGAATTTTATAAACTGTTTGACGAGTTGTTAGATGACGACACTTGTTATGCAACCTTGTGCCATATCGAAGAAATGTGAGGAAAAATGGAATACGAAGAACTAAACGAATTTGTGCAAAAGGTGAAAGCTCGTGAAATTACTAATTTCGAGCCCTACTTCCAAAACCAAAACCAGGACCAACTACGCAGACTGAAACAAATTTGCATCCTACATGGGGCCTATCAAGAAGCCTATCTCGATTGGGCTTCGGATGGGCGTGATACGTGGATTCAACATATGCTCGCCAAACACGGATATTGCCTTGACACTCTTATCCAAGCTGAAGACACCTATGTACGTGAGTCTGCATTAGAACAAATATTCGACTCGCTTTGAAACCCGAATTCATGAAAGAAAATTTAGAGGTAGTGCGAGCTGCATTGATGTCATCAGTGGAACCTGATAAAGAAGTGTTAGACGCCTTTGTGAAAGAGGTCGATGAGTTCAAAGAGTACTATGATTACGAAGCCTTGTACCTCAAGCACGCAGCCAGCAAAACCGCGCCAACCGCTATCGAGAAAACCATGACACCCTTACAACTGTATAAAGTGGATAGCCCCTTGTGGACCCGCCCTTATACAGGTGAACAGGTGGCACTCGTCAACCAAACACTACGAGACCCGCTGAATGATAAGACAGCTGACTTAGTGTTTGGTGCGATCACAGCTGGCGCGAAAACGTCAGGTGACTTGCTAGACTATATGTTAAACAGTCGAATACAACCAACAATACCATAGAAAGGACGAACTGGACATACATGCTTGTTAATTTTACAGAGGACTATCGCAAGGCCGTAAAGAATGGAGAAATCACAAATTTCGATGATTGCTTTGACGGTTCACCTGGTGCTCAAATACGAAGAACCGTTCTATGCCAACTCGGAGTAGAAGTCAAACGATGTGTAGAGTATGGAGACTTCAACGAACACCGCACCCTATTCTACACGACCATGGGAAGGAATACTTCAATGAGTGGAAAGACGACGAATATTTAGCATACTATTTAGCATCTACGGGTCATTTTCTCGATGAGTATATTCACTCAAACAATAGCGATATTCGGCAAGCCGTCATGAATTACGAACCCCATTATTGTATTCATCGCATGGGAAACCTGGATGATTACGCCTACATTTACAGCCTGTTGAGCGAACAAGTGGAACCTGAGTTGGAAGTCCTTGAGGCTTATTTTGAAGCGTATGGGGATCGAAACGACTTTGATGAACGAGGTCTTGAAGCTAAATTAGAAGCTCTACGTCACGAACCAGCCCAACTCGAAAAAACTATGACAGAAGCACAGCTGTATAAGATTGGTTCACCTTCTTGGGCGAAAAATCTCACAGCAACACAGGCACGAGCCGTCATCGTTGCTGATGAAAACTTGTTAGAATATGATGATATTGAAAAATATTTGTTCAAACATATTCGCCGAATTGACCCCCCACCAAGACTTGCTCGCTATGGTATATGCAGACATATCATCAGCAAAGAAAAAGAAAGGATAGCTATGGTACTACCAGTAGATTTATTTGAGGAAAAAGTGCTCGCTGGCAACCTTCTCGGTGTGACAGGTGACCTCAACGCATCCACAAATCATTCTCGCTATGAAAAGAAGTGTATCCTCATTGAGAACGGTCTGTGTACAGAACAATACGACAAATGGGCGACCGATGATGAGCGAAGTCCTGACTATGACCCGAAAATTCAATACAAATTAGTGGAGCACGGCTATTGTCTCAACATTCTTATCCATTCCCGAGACCGATATGTGAGACGAAAAGTTTTAGAGCAGGACATTAGACTAGCCCTCGATGCGGACATCATGAGAAGAAATGACGACCACATCCGTGACCAATTGATGCGTGATGTCAACCCAGACCTTGATGTATTGCGAGCCTATCTCAAAATCATTCCAACACGCGACTATCTAAGCCTAAACAAGAAATTGAAAGCCATGGACGCTGAGGTCTCGACCTTTGAAACAACCATGTCACCCGCTCAACTATATGAGTTAGGAAATCCAGCATGGGCAAGAGGCTTGACCGCTTATGGAATTGGGCTTGTGTATGACGCAATCGACGGGTTCTATGCCAACTATCAACCCGTCAATATGGAAACTATATTGGAAGCATTGAGTATTGGACTGATATCTAAATACACCATACTAAAATATTGCTTTGACAAACTAGGTGTCGAGCTTTGGCGATACTAACAGGAAAGGAAAACCATGAATATTAAATACGAACTCAGGTATAGCCGAAACCCAGACCCAAACGAAATTCTAAAGATATTAGAAACCGCGAAGCTCGAACCAAACATGCGACGAGCGCTGTGGGCTAAATACAATGCAATGACAATACCGTTAAATACTTTCGAAAAAACGATGACATCCGAACAACTAAAGGCTGCGGGTCATCCCGCATGGGCACGTAACTATACGGTAGAGACATTACGAATGTATTTTGTAGCGGTCAATAACTACGCAACGTACGATGTAGATGCAACCCTTGCCAACCATCACCCCCATGGTCAGAGAACGGATGACGTCCATAGTGACCATCATCCACGCGGTTAGAATAGAAGAGGTGAAAACATGGACATACAAGAAATGAGGTCACAGTTAATATCTGATGATGACAGAGAAGGCACTCGACGGGTATTGTATATCACTGATTCACCCCACAAGGAGCTGATTCGGGCCTATGTCGAAGCTATGGATCTCTATCATTTGGACCAAGACCATCATGACGTCTACATCAGACAAAAGTATGCGTCACTCAACTATCAACCAAATACGATAGAAAAGACCATGACAGACGGACAATTAGTTGCCGCAGGAAGCCCTGAATGGATGAAGCGTCACAGTCCGCTCGTCATTGAATTGGTGGCTGAAGTTTGTCAGTTAATGGACGATGAGCAATATGAGGGCTATCATGATATCATGCTCGAAATCATGAAGAAAACGGGTATCATGTCGGCTGTGACAATAAAGAACCTTATTGTAGAAGAACTAGAAAAACAATGAGATAACATTCACAAGACCAATAGCGTGTCACCTACGTGACACTTGAAAATGGGGCTTCGCCCCAGACCCCGATTTCTTTTTGAAAACAGAAAAAGAAAGAGGAAATATCCATGAGCATCACACTTGAAATTCTAACGGAAACAAATTACAAGACATTTTTAGAGTCGTGGGACGGAACTGAACCTTATAGCGAATACGAAGGTCGCTGGGAAGAGGCGACAGCCGTCGATACGAATTTCTCAGGAAATACAGGACGCCTTTATGATGTATGAGGTGAAACATGGACAATACATATTTAGATACTGTACTCGCTCAATACGGGCATCGGGTATTCTCAAAATGGAACGCACCAGAAGGAACTATCTACATTGGGCGAGGCTCCATGTATGGGAACCCATTTCCCATGAATAACAAATCCGAACAAGAACGGGAACGCGTTTGTATGGCATACCGAGAATGGTTGGCGCAAAAAATTAAAGATGACCAACGTTTTCGGAATGCTGTCAAAAACCTGCACGACAAAAATGTGGCATGTTTTTGCTCCAACGGAAAAACATCGCGACAAGCCGGGGCAAAATGGTGTCACGGGCATATTTTGTTGGCATGTGCCGACTACCTGAACCAATAGGGCCTTTGCGTACGCAAAGGCCCTAAAATGGGGTTTCACCCCAAACCCCAATTTCTTTTTGAAAAACAAAACTATGGAGGAAAACCAAATGAACTCACAAATTCATCAAGAATTAGAAATCCTAAAGGCGGGAAACTATGACCAAGCGAGACAGTTTGTTGAGCATTTGGTAAACATTTTGACTCGTCAATCAGCAGGTGTGGGTGCAAACAGCACCATCCCTCAAGAAGCTGATGACAACTTCTGGGGATTCACCTTTAACTTTTTGGCTAAACGTGTAGACATGGAACTTGATGCTATGTATGCCGTCACTTATCAAAATAACCAATTGACATTGCTCTTCAACCCTAAGGAAATCCTACCGGATTACACAGTAGAAACCATGCTCGAAGGTTTGCGTCATGAAGGTTATCACTTGTTGTTTGACCATTTGAATGTTCATGCAAAACTGGATAACACCATTTCAAATATCGCAGCCGATTGTGAAATCAACCAACACTTACGCAAACCTCACTCAGCGTGGGTTTCAGTTGATTGGATTGCACGATTGGCCCACAAAGACGTGTCAGAAATTGACAAAAAGGCTGGCTCTTTGTATTACTACAAAATGTTAGTCGAAAACATGTCTGACGAAGACCGTAAAAAATTGGAAGACCAAAATCGCAAACAAGGAAATGGTCAGAGCAAGCAGTCAAACGGACAACACAGCCACAATCATCCAGCGGGTATGTGTTCAGCAAAACCGTGGAAAGACGCCGAAGTCGGAGAAAACGGAAACTACATTCCAGTTGATGTCTCAATTCGTGCAGTATTTGAAAATGCAGCTGCTGAGGCTCGTGGTCGTGGTACTATGCCTGCGCATATTGAAGCTGCTATCGAAAAACTAAACCGTCCGCCACAAGTTAAGTGGCAACAAGAGGTGCAGAAAAAGATGGGCCGTCATATTACGGGGACACGCTTGTCACCAAACCGACTATACCGTCGTGACCCAATGGCCCTTCATCGCCAAGGAACTTTAGCTGACCAAGTGATGCCAACCGTTTTTGCGAATGACATTTCAGGATCTGTATCACAGAAAGAAGCTGAAGTATACATGAACGAACTTGTTCAAATCATTAAACGTTTGCACATGCCTATCACGCATCTTCAATTTGACTCAGAAATTGCACATGTTCAAGAGTTGGATGGGACAAACGCACGCAAAGTTGATTTCACACGCTATGGATGCGGTGGAACCACCTTCCAATCAGTGTTTGATTACTTGAAGGAAAACAAGTTTCCTCGTGAAACACAAGTATTCATCTTCACAGACGGTGGGGGTGAGTACGAAATCAACACTCACGGCTACAAACTACACCTGGTTGTTGACAGATAATAACGAACTGTCTGTTCGCAACAACCGTAACAAAATTATCCGAATTAAATCACATGATTGAGAGGTCCGAGTACTCGGACCTCTTTCAAATGGGGTTTCACCCCATACCCCTATTTTTCTTTGAAAAGATATTAAAAAACAGAATGGAGAACGAGAATCATGGACAACAACTCAATGGCAATCAAAAAACTTAAATTCCACATGACAGGACGCAACCAACAAATCGTACCATGTTTGGTAGGCCCAACGGGTATCGGTAAGACGGCAATTGGAAACCAAGTTGCAAAAGAACTTGGAGCTGAATTGATTTATTTCAACATGTCACAACAAAACCAAGGTGATAACGCACTTCCTGTACCACAAAACGGCGACATGAAGGCAATGTTGAAATCATTCGTCGAAATGATTGTGAAAGCCTTGTCAGGTCAACCTGTCGAAATGGATGACGAAGATGAGAACAACACCGAAAAAACTTTGGTTAAATACGCTTTGCACCACAAATTCCAAGAAATCATTGATAACCCTGACAAAAAGTACATTGTTATGTGTGACGAAATTGCACGTGCACAAATCCCAGTTATCTCAGAGTGGATGACAGTTTTGACCGAGCTTCAAATTCAAGGTCAAAAATTTGGTAAAAACGTTCGCTTTATCGCCGCTATGAACCCATCTAGCACTATGAAGGGTTACGAAGACACGGACTACATTGCAACAGAAATGGACCCAGCTCACTTGACACGTTTTAACTTCATTTACATGAAGGAAGACCGTCTTGACTGGTTGGAATGGGCTAAGCGAAATGACATTCATCCATTCGTTATTCAATTCCTTGAAGACGCTAAGCACTTCGGTTTCTTCTATGGTCAACCAACGGACGATGTTCGTATGCGTACACCTAAAGGATGGCATCAATTGTCAGACATGTTGAAAGATTTGGAAGAGTCTGGAGCCTTTGAAAGTGACCGTGCGTTTACAGCAAGCATCATCAGTGACCAAATTGGTTACGATGCTGGACCACTCTTTGCTAAAATGATGTGGGAAACTTTGGAAACTATTCCACTTGAAAAAGTGGTGTCAGGAAAACCAGTTGACCAGAAATTAGTAGAGCGTTTCGCATCACACGAACTTCAAAAACAAATCGTCACTGTTGATTCATGGATCGCTGAAATGAAGGAAAGCAACCCAACTTTCACCAAACAAGACGTATCAAACTTCATTGCCTTCTGGGATAAAATGAAGTCTGATGACGCTAAGGTTAAAGTTGCTCACCAAATCACTCACAATTTCCTTGAAACAAAAGACGGTGCAATTGTGCCGACATGTGTGGCAGCTTTGTTCTACAATGAAACTGGCGACACGAGCTACAACAAACCATTTATCGACTTCATGTCTCGCATGACTCAACTTGCAGACGTATCTTAATGAAAAGGGCCGAAAGGCCCTTTATTTTCTTTTCCATTTTTCTAGTAGAAAGGGGAATAACTATGACAAACAACAAACAATTACAACTAGCTTTGGAAATCGCTACTATGGCTCATAAAACGTCCAACGACGAAACGGTGACCCGTACATTTTCCATGTGTTGCGAGTGGCTAACAATGCAACATATGTTCGCACCAAAACGCAAAAAAGCGGCGGGTATCCTCCATGACGTCATCGAGGACACACCATTTGACGCTGATTTCTTACGACAGCAAGGTATCGACGAATCCGTGCTAACCATTTTGGACTTTTTGACACACGACAAGGAACGCGTGAGTTATGAGGACTACATCGACCGTATTTGCCAAAATGTCGATGCCATGATGATTAAACTCGCTGACTTGACGGACAACTTGGATCAAGGAACGCTTCCAGTCTTAACCGAACGTGATATCGAGAAGTTCAAGGTCTATAAAACAGCACAACAAACCATCATGGAAACGCTCGCAAAAGAACATCCAAACATTTTTCAAGAAATTTTGTTAAAACTATCTTAAAACGTTAGTTTGTGAGGCACTTATTAAAACATTTAGAAAGGCTAACAATGTCTAAACTAAAGAAACGACTGCTCATTGCATTAACTTTGTTCTGTAGTTTCTTCGCTTTAGTTGCTTGCTCAGAAACCAAAATTGCGGATAAACCCGAAAACTCAGCGGTTTATGACCAAGCAAAGTTTTGTCAAAAGAAACAATACATGCACCCATCGTAATCACACTTTGGTCTGTCACCTGCGCGTGACCATCCACAATGGAACGCACCCCAGACCGACCCTCAAATCCGATACGTGCAGCTCCGGACACTTGTGCGTGACCCGAAACAACGCCACCGGTCATGACAATGGCAGAATCCGAAACGACAGCGTGGTCGTCAACCCACCCACCGCGCACTACTTTGGCATCATCTTTAACGACGGCGTCGTTCAAAACGCAGGCACCATCCTCAATCCGCGAAAATCCTTCATGAGACAAGTTTTTCTCCGAGTGCACGTAACCACCCAGTGAACCTTTCGGAATGTCCCCAAAATCGCACACAGCTTCTATCTGGAAAAGTGGCACATCATCGAACCAATGAGCCTTATCCAGAGGGTGTAGGATATATTTGTTTCCTGGTTCCGGTTGCGGTTTTTCGTGACCATCGTTTTTGGGTGTGATTTCGCCAGTCTCAATAACCTTGTCCCCAGACAGGCGGGAACCTGGTTGCACGATAGTTGTCCCTTTCACCACAACGTCATCCCCAACTCTTGATGAGTCCACAACGGCTCGTCCCGATATGCGAGCGTTTCCTCCTATGGCTGAATTGGATACGCTAGCGAACGAGTCAACGCGGGATGACCCTGATAGTTGACTGTCCGACACTTCGCCACGACCGAGGACCTTCACCTTTTCTGACAGAGTGCTTCTCACAATTGGACGCGCAGAATGAAGGAAACTATCATCCGACATTGTGACCTCATCACACCGCGTATCTACGATATGACTATTACCACTCATTGAGCTATCGGATACATTCGAATGACCCTCAACTAGAGCGTTATCTGTCAGTGTCGAATTTTCCACACGCGATACGCCCTTGACTCGAGCGTCACCAGACAGCCCGGTGTATCCGTTAAACACACAAGCATCGTCATACACCCAACAATCGCCTTCTGCTGATAGTTGCCTAGTGTATTCAATAAACCCACCCAAATCGCCTTTTTTCACATCCCCGAAATCTTTTAGGGCTTCTATACGGTATAGAATATGATTTCCGATTTGTTGAACCTCATCCGTCAGACGGTATTTATCTGTAATTTTATTTCTAGCCATTCATTTTCCTTTCTTCAAGTATATTAGTGTTCGAGTACATCCCATCATATTGGCCTTTCTGTTTCTCTTTTTATTATATCACAAAACCTAGGCCCGCGGGGAAAATCCGAATTATCCCGAACCGCATCACAACGTACAAGATTTGACCTTTCGTATACACGAAAGGTCTGAATGGGGCTTCGCCCCACACCCCAATTTCTTTTCGAAATACAAGATTCGAAAGGAAAACCATTATGAACCAACGAGAATTTGCAGAAAAACTACGCGCTGGCAAAATCACAAACTACACCAAATACCTCAAAGGTAACAAAATTGGTTATAGTGGTTTCCGTGAAGAATTGGCACGTCAAGGTTTGTGCCTTGACAAACTCGCTAAATCAAATGAACCAGGTGTTCAACGAATCCTGATCGAAAACGGATATGCCAAAGAACAATATGAAACTTGGGCGCGTGAAGGCGAGCCAGAGGTTATGTACACACTCGCTCAATACGGATATTGCCTAGACATTTTGTCAGAAAGCACGAACGAAAAAGTTCAATCTATGCTTATTTACACAAAAGAAGCTAAAGATAAATGGCTTGAGTGGGCAAAAACTGGCACTTACAAGGTACGAAGAGCTTTGCTAGAGCATGAAGAATGCGCTGAAATTCTTGCGAACGACCCAGTTGATGAAATTCGTGCGGCAGCTGTTTTGTATTATCCACAATATTTGAACTGTTTGATTGGAAAACCAGGAATCGAAACATTTATCGCCATGCAAAAAGTACTTGTGGAACAACGGTTTCCTGAACAAGAAGCGTACGATTACTACATGGAAAATATTGAACGCTTTGAGTCGGACTATAAGCAAGAAATCAAAGACACTGATGAGGAAGTGATCAAACGTTATCGGAAATTTAACAAAGTTTTGGCGGAAAAATATGAAGCTATGAAACTTCCGGTAACCACACTTGCATCAACCATGACGTGGGAACAATTGCGTGAAGCTGGAAATCCACTTTGGATGGTGAACAAAACGGCTAGAGAAATTATGGCATTGCAAAAATAGAAAGTAGGAAAAACTATGAAAGAAATCAAACGATACGAAGTAGCAGGATACGAATTCACAGACGCGGTGTTCGCAGCCAAAGTTGAGCCAATTTTAAAGGCTTATCCAGACCTCGAATTTAAGGCAAACGGAAATGAACTGTTGTTACCATTTGCTGACGACGCTAAAATTTATATGTCAAATCGGAATGAACTAGAAATCCAGGTAGTGGATTATAATCCAAGCATGACAAGTCGCGAAGTGTTTGAACTCGCTGACCGTGGCATCCTTTGGGAAGTGTACCGTGGCGTGCAATACTTCTCACGCAAGGAACCAGTCAAGAACGACCTTGATAACTTTGCATTCTTGTACGAATTTAGCAAAACGCTAGAAGACTAACAACAAGAAAGGAAAAACCTATGCTTACAATTTATACCGGACATCACCTCAACGCCGTAACACCTAATATCGATATCGAATGGTCACATTGGGACGCATCAGAAACAATCATTCAAAAAGCAACGGATGTATTTGAGCAGTCGAAAGACGCACCAATCATTATTCGAACCAACGACATTTTTTTCCTTGACGCAATCAAGGCGTTAGCCATGGAAAACGACCGACTAGATGATGTCACTATCATTCATATCCACGATGACCACACTCATCACCAACTCAAATTCAACGAAGACGGAAGCGTCGAAAGCCCATGTGATTACCATATGCCTTTACTACAAATCAGCAACCGCTTTTACAAAGTTTTATACGAAAAACGTCGCAAAAAGTAATCAATAACAAAGAAAGGGGATGACGTGTATGACCATCCAATCACTATCGAAGCAGGCAGCTTCCAAATATAGACCGGATCGCCCAACACTTCTCATCTCCATTCAGGATGGTGACAAGCAAGAATTGCCTTTTAAGCAGCGCACCAATCACATCACGCGCAAACGCTATGTCGATTGCTTGTTTCTATATTTTGACGACATCAATCCTGACGCTATCCCCGGACAACCAACCATGCCTTTTGCCTTTAGTGATTACGACGCAAAAGCTATTATCAACTTCTTAAAACGTCATTTTGAAGCAGGTGATTTTGAGGATATCATTGTTCATTGTCAAGCGGGTGTTTCAAGAAGCCATGCCGTGGCTCTGTTTATTGCAAAATATTTTGCAAAGGATGACGCAGAATATCGTCGCTTGCTGAATCAGGAAAACAAAGTGTACGGTGGTAACCACTATGTATACAACAAGCTAATTGAAAATTTAGAAAGGAACGAGTGATGACAGCCCCATTACACAACTATGTTACCAAGCAAAAGGTTATGGCTGAAATGAAACACGCTTATGACACCAGTGACTTGTTTGGTGCTCCCTGCACCGGCAGCCGACGCGTATATTATTCCGAAGTGATTGACCGTTGGCTGATTGTAAATGGTCAAGGTGAAATCACGGAAGACGCCAATGGTTATGGCTACAAAACGAAGGAATCCGCCCTAAAGGCTGCTCGCTATTTTGATCGCGAGGTCATTCAAAGAATAAACGAAATAAACCGAGGCAGTAGACGTCGCGGTTCAGACCTTGAGACGGATATGGAACTCGCGCAATCCTACTACGGTTATGACAGCTGGGATTTCTGCTAATACAAAAAAGGTTTCTTTCGAAACCTTTCTTTTTTTTTCGGATTTTTGACCTTTCGTATACACGAAAGGTCCGAATGGGGCTTTGCCCCATACCCCGATTTCTTTCTGAAATAGACAAAACAGTGAGGTGAGAGAAAATGGCAAAGTTACAGTACAAAGAATTCAAACGCAAGGTCGAAAACGGAAGCATTACCGACCTGAAACCTTATATTTCTTACAGTGGGGCTTTCCGAGAACTCATCGCCTCAAAAGGTCAACACATTGACGAACTACTGACCTATAAAGAACCTGATGTGATGGTCGAACTTATCAAAAATGGATATGCAAGTGAGCACTACGAAGAGTGGAAAACCCACAAGGACAAGCGGGTCCGCGAAGCCCTTGCTCAACAAGGCTTCTGGCCTGAGGTCTTCATCGAAGATGAAAATCGGGATGTTCGCGCTGGAGTCGTTATGGCTCATCCTGAGCTGATGAGACGTGTACAGAACTCAGAACCTGAATGGGAAGTTGTGAAGGGCATCATCGAAACGATCCAAACGTTACTGTTGAAGACATAGATTTCTTTTTGTCCCTTCCGCAACACGGAGGATACGACTGGAAAGCCAACAAGGATTTCAACAAAGAAGTGTATAACGTCAAACGGACTGCCCTCCAAACAACTGCAAATACACTTGAAGCTACTATGAAGGTGGCTGATTTATACAACATCGGAAATCCCTTGTGGGCGCGAGGTCTGACGATTACGCAAATTCGAAATTTGTTGTCGGCACGAAGTTGTGCACAAACAGCACAGCAAGAGCAAACCTTCATTGAGGTGTTTGATGAACTGCTCAAAATATCGTACGATGGCTGGGAAACCTATTGCGTCATCCAACAACTGGTTGGTGGGGAAGTTTAACTGACTATAGATAACATATTAAGAAAGGAAAATGAACATGGAAAAACCAACATTCTTAATCGTAGCCTGCGTACTACAGGAAGATTTGTCCTACGCACGACGGAAAGGTGACATTTTGTATATGGATGTTGCAACCTACGAAATTGACTACAAGGCTTATGCACGACAAATCGATGCATCGGAATTACAAACCTTGTGCAACCAAGGCGCCTATCAACTACCACCCACTAAAGTAGGTGGTTTGTCCCTAATTTGAAGGTGGTCAAACAGAAGAAAACTTCCTTCCACGTTCTTTGTTCATTGAACAAAACAATTGAGACTTCTTTTTAGAAATGTTTCTAAATCCGCAGGTTGATAGCTACGGCAATGACATACGTTTACGCATGTCTATTCATTTGTGAGTGAAAAGGCAGGCTTCTCAACACCAGATACATACCATTTGCCAAGTTCATAAATATTCATGGCGCCAACACGGTCATCATTACTCGAATAACCGCAGTTGGAACAGGTATATTGATGAAGGCCTTTATCACGGCTCGATTTATCAATCGTTCCACACTTGGGACATCGCTGGCTGGTATAATGAGCATCCACCAAGACGACTTCACTTTCGTTTAAGTGAGCCTTGTATCGAAGTTTTTGTTCTAAGTCGTAAAAGGACCAAGAATGGTGCTCATAACGATGCTCTTTCTTGCGCGAGTGAACCGTGTCAAATGTCACACCTGTCAAATCTTCGAGGACGAACAGCGTCTGTTTACCGTAAGTTTGAACGAGTGTCTTAGATAGTTGATGATTGACATCACTCATCCAACGGGATTCTCGTCCACTTAGGGCCCGTAAACGACGTTTAGCTGATTTCGTACCTTTTGCTTGAAGGCGTGCTCGGAGTCTGGCATAATGATTTCGTTTTTTCGCAATAAACGCACCGTTGACAAAGCGAGTTTGACCCTTTTCGTCATAGGTGGTTAGAATTTGACGCAAGCCTCGGTCAATGCCAACGACGTGTTTCAATTGATGTAGTCCAAACTCAGGAACTTCTTTACTCGCTGCGACGTGTAAAAACCAGTGTTTCCCACTGCGCACAACTTTACCAGTTCCAAGTTTCCATGAACCATCAAAATAAGGGTTTTCGGGAAGACCATAAACCTCGACCAAAATACGCCCGTTGATGGTATTCATAGACAACAAATTGTCTTTGAAGCTATAATCACGGTTGCGAACCAGGTCTAATTGGGGACGTTTGAAGGCAATCGGTTTCCACAGGAAGGTTAAATCCTTGTTGATATAATTAGGAATATCCTTTCCGTGATTGTCCTTTTTATAGCCATCCCAAACTCGTTGTTTACGAAGTTGTGATTGAACGGTTTTATAACGGGCAATAACTGTTTTGAAACGGATTGCGTCATTTGCGATTTCAAACCAAATCGATTACGAAGCTCATGATAAAGAGCCGTTTGTAAATCGCTTTGTTTGAGAACAAAATCGTGATTGAAAATATATTCTGAAACAAAATTGCAAGCGTCACGGTAAGCAATGAGCGTATCGTAAGCGCTTTTTCGGTCTGCTTCAGACCGGAACACAATTCGTAATTTGGATGTCAAACTGATTTCCATTTGCAGGCTCCTTTCATTTACTTCATACATACATTATATCATAAAGTTCTAGTGAAAGCAAGCCAAAACATAGAAAAAATTAAATTGAAGAAAGGGACGATTTCCTCCCCGGATTAAAATCAGGGGTTTCCATCGTTCAGGTATTTATATGAATTTGTGCTCACAAAAGGTGGCGAACGACACTATGTTATCCAACCTACATTACAACGAATTGCGCAGTGGATATTTGACATCCCTAGTGAACGCCTGGACGAATTCGACTACACATTGTATTAGTATAATATATATGTAGTGGGTATACATTCACGACTATAGCGAACGACTACTCGTTCGCAACAAATGGGGCTTTGCCCCACACCCCTATTTCTATTTGAAAATCAAGAATCACGAGGTATCAAACATGACAGTAAAAGAATTTAAAGCACTTTCAGCATCTAAAGTTATTGCACTCATCCCTGTAGAAGGTGAAGCATATGACGTTTACCATAACCGCACGCAAGAAACATATGTCTTTGCGGATAACACAGCTGATGACCGCGAAATCGAATTTATTGAAGCTGAGCAGGACGATAACAGCGACTACTCAGTTATCTACGTCTACACAAAATAAAATATAGAAAGAGGGCTGCACATGGAACTCAAATCACTACTTGTCGACATGGTTTTCGGAGAAGCTCAAGATAAGTTAATCCCTGTACCGGAGCGAAACAAATTGACCCAACGATTATGAGCCGTGTGCGGGCTCGACTCGGGACAGAACCACAAGAAGCTTTCACAAAGGTATACGTGAATGGAGACCTTGCATATCGTATCTATCGTATTGCCGAAGTCGGTCGATATGTCACAGTGGACCCAGAGAAACCAACAGTACGAGACGATGACCGTGGGCGAGGCTTTGGCGACGCAGAAGGCGCAATCATCTCTGAAGGTCACGGTCGTGCGCGTGTATATTCACGCGATAATCACGAAATCAAATTGTTGGACGGGAATTTGCTTCGTAACCCGTATTTTAAAGTTGGCGTATAATATTTAGAGGTGAGGTAACCATGTATATCGAAGAATTTACCAACAAACTGGACACAGGTCAAATCACGGATGTCTCGCCGTTTCTTGAGAAAACCTACTCCGAACATTTTCGGGCACAGATGGTAAAACACAGAATTCAGGTGCACGAGGCCTTGGCCCATAACGAAGAATTACCAATTATTGAAGCCATTCGTGCCGGCTTAATGGAGGAACGCTATGAACAATGGTCGACACACAATGCACGCAGAGTTCGAAAAGAACTCGCCAAGCGTGGATACTTTCCTGAAGTTTTCATTCACGACGAAGACCCCTATGTACGTAGTGCCGTATTTTTCGCATATCCTCATTTAGCCGAAGAACTACTCACAGATGCCCTCACCTATTTACGCACGTGGGAAACCATTAAGTTCTCAAGACAGATATCGGCGGAGGCATTCAAGGCCTTTTTAGATACACCGATACATCCGAATGTAGACAACGTCTATCTTTCCTATGTCCGCCGTAAATACGAAGCCATGACAGCTACACCAACACCACTTGAAGCGACCATGAGTATCAAACAGTTGTTCTCAGCTGACAACCCTCTGTGGACAAAGGACCTCACAGTCGCTGAACAAATACGCATTGCACGCCGAATAAGGGACTATGGTCGAAAGCACATCGAAGAACACCTTGAGGAATATATCACAATTCCAGGATAACTATCCAAAGTCAGAAAGGAAAAAACTTATGAAAAAATTTAAACAACTTGCACTTATCGCCCTTGTCACAGTTCCTGTACTTACCGCATGTGGGAACAAAGATATTCTAGGGACCACCTATACCTTCGATTATGCAACAGTGAAGCTACCTGATGGAACACTGATTGACGGTAAAGTTGAGGCCTGGGCTCGTGAGGAACGAGCTGACACCATCCGCGTCACATTCGAAGGTGGTAAGGGTGAATACCTAACCCATGCATCTAATGTTGTGTTATACAATAAATAAGACACGTGATGGAGGTCCGCAAAGCGGACCTTCCGACGCTTATTTAGAATGATTCTAATTATTTTTTTTTTCGGATTTTTGACCTTTCGTCTACACGAAAGGTCTGAATGGGGCCTTGCCCCACGCCCCCATTTCCTTACGAAATAATCAAAGTGAGGTACGAAATATGAGTAAACTAGAGAACTTTATTAAAGCCTTGAACCAAGGGCGCATCACGGATTACCCTAGCTACATTGAAGGCAGTCCCACGTCATTTCGTGAAGCTATGGCTGAACGAGGAATCGAAGTCGAGGCTTTGGTTGCAAAAAATGAACCAGCTGTCATCAGCATGTTGATTACAAAAGGCTACGCCAGTGAACATTATGAAACTTGGAAAACACATAAGGATGCTCGTGTTCGTAGTGCACTTGCTAGCAAAGGCTATTGGCCTGATTTCTTTATCAATGATAAAAGCCCTAAAGTTCGAAAATCGGTAGCGCGAGCCCATCACGAATATATTCCACAAATTCTGAACCGCACGTCATCTGAATGGCACTGTGCGCTCCACCTTATTGAGGATGACTTAGATATGGACCTCAACACTATTAAGCTTTTTTTGAACACAAAAGAAAGCAAGGATAAATACCACCGTCCGGACACGCGCGTCGTTCGCTTGCGTTATGAGGCTGCTACGAAAACGGTGACACCTCTTGAAGCAACCATGGCGCCATATGATTTACTCACCTTGAATAACCCATTGTGGGTCAAAGGTGCACGAAGCGATGTTGCACATAAAATTATCGATGGTTATGAATTAGCCCAACAAAACAACCAAATGGATCTATTCGCGTCAACATTCGGTGAACTTTATAGTGCGCGTGATTGGTCGGAATACAATCGAATTGCTAACCGAGTTGGGCTCAAGTCTTATTGGCGGCAGATTCAGAACTTTCGCGCACGTGAAAGAACCTAAATGGGGCTTTACCCAACCCCAATTCCTCTGAGGAAAAATTAGAAAGGAAGTGAGCACATGTATATGACGATGGATATGACTATGGATGAGTTCGAAGACCGCTTAGACCAGGGCCTTATTACCGATTTTGAACCGTTTTTGAAACGGACTGTAAAGACTGACATTCGGTGTAAACTCGCTAGGCATGGAATCTGCGTGGAACAACTAGCTAAAATGGAAGAAGTATCAGTAGTATGTGCCCTGATTGAGAAAGGTTATGCGCCTGAGTGTTACGAGCGATGGTCGAAACACACTTCACCGAGTATTCGACTAGCATTGGCACGAGCGGGCTATTTCCCAGAAAAGTTTTTGCGTGACCGCAGTAAACTAGTGCGAGCCGCTGTACTCAAGAAGCATCCCGAATATGCTTTTCAACTGCTCAATTATACAAACTTTGAGTTTCGAGCAGCGGAAGAAATCATTCGGCGCATGCCAAATCTCACACGTGAACAACTCGAAACCTTCCTGAAAGCGGTAGGTGGCGATGACGGCAAAGAGATGACGGAGTACTATCGTTTAAAATTGGCTAGTATCACGAGGGAGCCATCAATCCTTGAAACCACTATGTCAACAAAAGACCTTCACAAGTTAGGCAACGTGTTGTGGATGCGAGCGCTGAGTGTGCACCAGATCAAATTATATGATGAAGTCATGCGTCACTTGATATCACCCGACAAAATAGATGCCTTTTACGCAGCTTTTGATGACCTGGCATCGGCGGACACGCTTTGGGAATGCCATCAATTTATTGACCGACATGTATAGTGCGTCAAATGACGCAAAGATATAAAATTGAGAACCAGGCGCGCAACCGGGCATCGCTGACCGAATAGAAAGGAAATCAACATGGAAAAAATCGATGACTCATACAAACTAAACTGTATTCTCGTGGGTGAGGAACGTGAGAACTACGACGCATGGTTGTCTGATGCATCAACCGTAGTGAAATGTTGTTTCGCTGAACACGGGTACTACCCAGAGCGTTTGATACACAACGAAAGTTTTGATGTGCGTATGGCCATTATTCAATACTCGAGTGATTATTGCGCTAAATATGCCCGTTACTTGTTGGATGATGAGTTGAATAATAACCAATATTGGGGTATTTTTAATTTGTGCATGCGGTGCCCGGGGCTTGATGAAGAAACCCTGACGAAGTTGCTAGAAAAACAAAACGGCGATAAACCATTTGCACACGGTATCGGTAACTTCTATGGAAACGGGTTCGATGCTAAATATGCGGGATACCGACACCAAATGACCGCGCTTGACAAAACAATGACAGTCTATCAGCTCTATCAAACCGGTAGCCCCGCATGGGTCAAAAATTTTTCTGTCGACACTGTTTGTAACGTTCAGCACGCAGAATCGGCTTTACAGAATATGGTAGGTGTGAACCAGGTACCATTTGAGTTATTCAACGATATCGCAATCGAACCGAAAAATGCCATGGAATTCACACGATGTGTCGAGCACGTAAATGACTATGCAAGGAAGCTACAAATCTTTAGACTCATCCAGGCGAAATGATACTTAATACATTGAGGAACTGAACATGGAACAAACACTGAAAGAACCAACCGTCGTACGCAAGCATACGGGTTGGAAAAAACCGAAACCAATGGGCGAAATAGAAATGATTGACCATATCATGGAGGGTCGCTACGAAGAACAGTATCCAGAGTGGGCAAAGACAGGCTCGCGAGCCGTTCGGCGGAGGTTAGCAACCTTTGGATATGAGCTAGACACCCTCATCAAAGACGGGGATGTAGGTGTGAGACACGACGCCATGCTAGGTCGAATGGAAACGATCAGAAAAGGCATACCTTATGTCGAAAATGTGAATGAACTTTACAATGTGGTTTATAGTGAAGCTGAGGTGGACGCTGATATATTAGAACATATCTTAGGTGGCTTATTAGAAAACACTTCGGGCTTGCGACCTGAAGAGTTACAAATCGAAGCTGTTCGTACGAAATTATTAGCTACATTGCACATACCAACACTGATGGAAACAACGATGACTAGCGAAGCCTTATATAACGCCGGTAGCCCACTATGGGCCAAAAAGATGAGCATCGGAAATATTTGGGACATCCAACGATGCGTGAGTGATGGTCTCAGCTTCGAGGAAGCGAGAGGACTCTGTGTTATGTAATGTCGCAACGAAAAACTAGAAAGTGAGGTGGGACGATGACCCAAACATATTCAGACCCTGAATACACAAAACTGATGTTACAGGGTGAAAAATGCGTCAAACGCATCGAGCAAGGCTTGGACGCAGAACACTATGTAAAATGGGCAAAAGAAGGAACCTGGGCAGTAAAAATGGCCCTCCTCGAACGCGGCCATGCTTTTGATGTTCTCATCCATGATGATACGCAGAGTATTAGGCGCCAAGTGATGGAGAAAGACCCGTCATACATGAAGCATAACAATCACTCTGAAGACATGGACATGATGAATAATATCTTGGATGACCTGGTTGATATAGACCCTGAGGCTATCAAGGCTCAAATTGCCCACTATGAAAAAACGAAGTCCATCAACACCCACTACTTGCGAGCGAAACTCGCAGCCTTGTCCAAGAACCAACACTAATAGAACGAACCATGAGCCCAGTAGACCTGTATTTATCATGTAGTCCCTTATGGGCCAAAGGTTTAACGTTTTACGAAACATGGTCAATCTGTCAGGAACTGGAAGGTCTCGAACAGGCTGAACTCACCCGAGAAGAGGTAGAGATGATATTTCAAACGTGTTAAATAATGAAAATCAATTAAAGTGAAATTCTGAAAGGGGAAAAATGCTGACAGCAGAAGAAGCTAGAAACAAAAGCTCACAGGTGAAGAAAACGAAACTTGAAGGCAAACTTCAAGATATTGAGTTCGAAATCGAGCAAGCCATAGAAAAAGGTCGAAACAGTGTCCTCATCGAAGGCCTCGGTCATGAGACACGTGAAGAAAAAGAACTCAACGACAAAATCATGGCGACCCTTGCTAGCCGTGGCTATACGGTCAAATATACCACCTGGGCCATTGTCGCAAGGATGCTCATCACCATACGAATTGAGTGGTGAGGACTCCGTCCACATACGTGGACTGAGACAAATTTTGGGAACGATATGGAAAGAACTGACAATAAAGGGGAAAACACATGCTAACAGCACAAGAAGCTAGGGCACAAACCGAACAAAACTCTAACGCAAAAATTGAAGCTGAACTCAAGAAAATCAGCAAGTTAATCGACGAAGCTGTCGAGAAGGGCAACCGGTATACCACAATTGACCAATACATTGAGTCACAAGACGATGTGGAACGAAACAAGCGCATCATGAGGGCTTTGGCTGAGAAGGGTTACACCGTTCGCTATGACGAATGGCGACCATTCCTGACCATTCGCATCGATTGGTAAAGTTGAACAAACTCACGGTATAATAACTAATACCAAACTTTCTTATGGTTACTATTGATTGCTCATGAAATATATGGTATCATTAAAGTATAAATGATAACCGATGTGACTTATGCGGTTACCAAAAATAGAAAGGATGTGATTCATAATGGGTAAAGATTATACCAATAAATATATCTCTACGGTAAAGCATGAGACTTTGACTAACCAAGGTAAAATTGAACGTTTAGACCCATTATGGTCACATTATCAAAACCTGCTTGATACCTTCATGCATGACATGAACTTCAAGCTCGTCCGTGGTCAAGAAGTTTTAAAATACACCAAAGCTAAGCCCTATCAAGGTGATAGGTCCGTTCTTTTTGAACGAGCAACAAAAGCTTATCAAAAAGCGATAGACAAAGGTGATGAGCTCGCGCCGTTAGAGGATGTTCTAACAGACATCGAAGCAAATGCGGTACAAACGCCACTTTCAGCTCGGTATGTTCAATGTTGCTATAGTCAAGCCTATGAGGCTTATTCGTCTTGGACTGCGCTTTTGGCAGAACAGGTGAAAACCTACCTCGGCTTCTCCTCTGTTGATGACGTTTTAATCGACGGACAACCGTTCCTAACCACCTGCTATCGAATCAACAAAGATAAAGGTTGGTATCAAAAACCGTTCTTAGGCTGGGCTCTTGATGCTGATGACAATCTGGTTGTTCCAACCAAGGAAAACCCGGCCGCCATCAAGCTTGAGGTTCCCACTAAAATCATGAAGTTCATGAGACGCCTTGTCAAACAAGCTAGAAAATCAATTTCTCTACCTGATTTGTCAAACGTCAGAACATTGAAGTTGGATGAGAAAGTCGCGCAATTGGAAATGACTAAAAATGCCCATCACGTTGATTTTTGGCTAAAACTATCTACACTCGAAAGAGGAAAACCAGTTTATATTCCTCTGAAGAACAATCCATATTATATGGAGTTACTGAAACGGGAGAACGAGTTCCCTTTGTTCAAGTAAGTTTAAAGAACGGGAAACTCACCGTTTCGCCTATCTTGGCGCATGAGAAAGCTCCACTAAGAACCGACCATAGTGAAATCGGTCTTGATTTCGGAATGGTCACCATGTTTACAACAAGTACGGGTGAACGTCACGGAATTACAAGCTTTAACAAGCTGAAGATTTGGGATGAGATCTTACTCAAGAGAACCAAAGAGCTTCAAACCCAAGGAAAACCGCTCAAATCTGACCCTATTTATAACTCGCTACAATCCAAAATTCGTTCCTTCATCAAAAATGAAATTGGTCGAATTCTAAACAAATTAGCGAGCAAGGGCTACGCGGTTTTCATGGTCGAGAAACTCGACTTTAGAGGTGGAGGACTATCTCGACGAATGAACCGTCTCTTAGCTAGAACCTATCGTAAGGTCATTAAAGACAAGCTAGCACGGTTAGAAGAAAAATTTGGAATCACAACAGTGGAAGTGAACGCTGCTTATACGAGCCAGGAATGCTCTAAATGCGGTTTTGTTTCCAAAGGGAACCGAAAATCACAAAGTGCCTTTCATTGTGCTTGTTGTGGCCATAAATCAATGCGGATGTCAACGCAGCTAGAAATATCGTCAAAAGACGTTCTTTTGATGTCGAACTGCGAACATACGCACGCGAACACAAGGTTCGTATTACCAGGTGTTTAATCCTAGAGCGATTACAGCATAAACACAACCGTTTCTGTCGTAACAATCTAGCGAGCTGTCATTTATAGGATGCCAGCCTCAACCAGTAGGTTGAGTTTCACCAATAAAGATATTAATATTTTCTAAAGATATGATATCTTTATTTATAACTATATGAATAACGAGCACTCAGCCTTTCTATTAGATGATGAGGACCTTTATTTCTTGGACCTCTTGTCCGATTGTGACGCCTATGACAACGAAGAAGACTATGGCTATGAGTTTGAGCCGTATATCAGAGTCGAATATGGCAACAAGAAAACAGAGGCTGAGCTTCCAGTCGATAAGCGTAAAATCGATGTCATTGTCGAAATTGTGAAAGAACTAGCCCAAAACTAACCAAACTCGGCTATTGCCGAGTCTTTTTTTTCGGATTTTTGCCCTTTCGTATACACGAAAGGCCCAAATGGGGCTTCGCCCCACACCCCAAGACTTTCTTGAAAACATCAAAAGTGAGGGACAAACATGAGTAAACTAGATAACTTTATTAAAGCATTGGACAAGGGAACAATTACGGACTTTACAAACCATCTGGAAAAAAGTCCTGTGTCATTTCGCGAAGTGATGGCAGAGCGAGGAATCGAAGTTGACGCCTTGGTTGAAAAGGGTGAACCAACAGTTATTGAAATGTTAATCTCCAAGGGTTACGCCAAAGAGCGCTACCATGCATGGAAAACACATAGTGACGCTCGTGTACGTAGTGCGCTCGCCCTCAAAGGTTACTGGCCTGATTTCTTTATCAATGATAAAAAGCCTAATGTTCGTGAATCAGTAGCATGCGCCTACCATGAGTATATTCCTCAAATTCTCAATCGTACAGAGTCTGAGTGGTATTGCGCCCTACATCTCATCGAAAACAATTTAGATATGCCGCTTTCCATCCTGAAGGTTTTTTTGGATGTCAAAGAAAGCAAATTGCCACGCTATGGTACAGATACCCGGTCTGTTCGCCTTCGCTATGAGGCTGGAGTGAAAAAGGCAACGCTTCTTGAATCAACCATGTCACCATACGATTTGTTTGTCATGGACAACCCTTTGTGGGTCAACGGTGTACCGAGTGATGTCATCAGTAAAATCCTCGACGGATACAAACTGGCCCAAAAGAACAATCAAGTGGAATTGTTTGAAGCAGTCTTTGGTAAACTTTACCACGCGCGTGACTGGGTAGAGTACAACCGAATTTCAAATGAGGCGGGCCTCACACCGTATTAAGAGAGTGGATTCCACACTCTTTTCGTTTAGAAAGTAGAATCAACTATGGAAAAATTGGATATCGAGAATTTAGACGACAGGTTGCGAACGGCACCATCACAGATCTCAAACCATATATCCCTGTGAGTGGTAGGATTCGTGAATATATTGCATCAACAGGTCAATACATCGAGGAGCTCTTCCGGTATAACGAAACAGGCGTGTTTGTCGCCTTCATTGAAAATGGACATGCCAGTGAATACTACGAGACCTTCAAACACTTCAGGGACAAACGCATACGTGAAGCCTTAGCTGAAAAAGGGTTCTGGCCCGAAGAATTCATCAACGACGGACATCAGGATGTCCGAGCCGCTACAGCGCTCGCTCACCCAGAATACATGCGCCAACTACAACAGAGTACCTCAGAGTGGAATGTGGTCAAGAAACTCGTCGAAAGTGATCCAAACGTCACACTGGATGATTTGAACTTCTTTTTGTCGTTACCGGCAAGGGCTAAAGGCGGTACATACGAAGGGATGCGAGATGTGGAGTCTTTGCTCGTTGAAGGGCGGGATGACCAGGAATCCAACGGAACACGGTTCGCCTATAAACAGAAAGCTCGAGCTATGAAGTATTCGCCAAGCTTGGTAGAAAAAACAATGGCCCCACACGAACTATATAAAATAGGTAGCCCAGCATGGGTAGACGGGTTATCGATTGGGCAAATTATCAACCTATACGCGTATCACAAACAAGCTGTGGGCAACAACAAGCTGGACACGTTTGACCAATATTTTGACCAAATTCTTGCACATGCACATAGTTTCTGGGATGGCATTACCTTCCTAGAGTCGATTGGAGTCCTGGTATAGCGCTAGACCTTCCGAATACTCGGAAGGTCAAAAATGGGGCTTCGCCCCACACCCCGATTTCTTTTTGAAAATCAATTTTAAAGAAAACCGACAAGCGAGGACAAACCATGAAATCAATGAAACCATTAATGAGTGAATCAGAGAGCCAACTATATGTTGGCTATGAAGCAGTATCTTTTAAGGATGAGTACACCATTACAGTGACAAAATTTGAGCCAATCGTTTCAATCACTAGTTATTTGGAAATCGATTTGCAAATCGATATCGAAGTCGAAGTCAAAGGCCCACAAGGTCTTGTGATGTTGCACGGCGAACGACTATTTGAAAATCTAGCTGAACTATCAACGTATCGTGACTACGTACGAATCGATATGGATAGCCTTGATGTGGAGGGATTGGAAATCGAATACTCCCAACTCGACGCATTTCTTCGTGACATCCACGATTCACGTGTCGAGATTAAATTCACTGCAAATTAACGATGAACAACTGATGCCTCGATACACCCCACCCAAATTGTGTTGGTAGTGTGACGAGGTATCTTTTCATTATGAAGGAGAAACCATGGACAAAGAACTAGAAAAACGCCACCAAAAAGCCCGTAAATACGCTATTGTTGCTATTGAACTTGTCAGAGAAGGATTGTTCCTTGACGAATTCATGACAGATAAACGGGCGAGTGTCCGTGCAGCTGTTGTTGAATACCATCCAAACCTTCGTAAAATCATGCTAACAGATAAAATAACCACCGCGGTCTGGAGAAAATATTACAACTTGTTGTACACCGATACGCATCCGGATAAAGAACTACTCACACGCTTTTTGCAGATTGAAAAACCAAAAGCTGTCGCTGATGTTGATGACTACCAACTCGACAAACTACGATTAAAATTAAAGGCTATGAATGAGGTAGTACCCACAATGGCGCGTACCATGACTTGTGGTCAATTATACCAGGCCGGGTATGACGCTTGGGCCAGCAACCTTGCAGGTAGCGACCTTGAAAAAGTGAGCCTCATAAAATACCACTTGGATACCTTTGAAAATGAGGTGGCCTATCTGCTCGATACAGTTATCTACAAATATCGATTGGCCTATAGCGAAACCATGACGTTCGTTAGAAAGTATCGAGACCTTCGTTTGGAAGGACATGATATCAACGAAGCTTTGGAATTAGCACAAAACTAAAAGGGGAAAATGATATGAGCAAACGACAAGAACAAGAAGCACTCATTTTACAGTTGCTCGAACAAACACCAGAGTCAGCCGCTTGGATTCAACCATCATCCATGGACCAAGACCGGTTGAACAACTATGAACGGACTATTTGGACTAATATCAAAAATGCATCCATCATCGAAGTTGGAAAACTTGACACTATGTACGGAGTTGAAGCCTTTCGTACGGTCGCTACCTTACCACAAACCGTTGATTTGGAAACCTTGAACGAATTTCGCGAAAATGGATTTGTTGTGCGGTTTATCCATCCAACTATCGATGTTGAGGAAATCGAAAGTTATATGGACGACCGCGTGGTTCGTCAGCCTATGGTTACTATGACAACTATCAACTATGAGCCAACTGAAGGTTTGCTCTAAAACGTCATTCAGAGGTCCGAATACTCGGACCTTAATGAATGGGGCTTTGCCCCACACCCCTACTTTTCTTTGAAAACAAAACAAGCGAGGTAAGATTATGCCAAAAGGAAGAACACGCAGCTCACAAATGCAAAACATGCGAGAACGTCATGCACAAGAAAGCTGGAACGAACGTATGGACAAACAATATAATGACTACGTCCAAAAGCATAGAAACGAAATTTTGATTGACGAACTCAACGACGCTTTGGAAGAAGCGTCTACAGAAGAATTTAGAGAGCTACTCGACGCGTTAGCTGAACTTCAACAAACCATTGCTGAACGAACAGAGGAATGTCTCTAAAAATAATGTGAGGTGACACCTCACAAGGAGAAATATCGGAAAAAGGATGAGGTGGAAATATGGCAAAGAAAATGCGGAAATGTTTTAAACGAATAGTGGAACCGGTAGTGAATAAACCGATCAAACGAGAGGACGTCGGTAGTGATGAGTGGTATCGGATCAAAGGCGAAGTCGAATGGAATCCGAACGTGACAGCTGAAGAATTGGACAACTTTTTGTCCCTACGCACCTATTACGATGACTATCTAGCGATTGGCAGCTTAGAGGCGATGTTGAACGGCAAGAAGCCTGATGACAAGCTGACGATTACCAAACTAGCCTATCGACAAAAGGCACGGGCCTTTGAGCAAGAATTAAACCCACTTGAGCAAAACATGACGCCTGCAGACTTGTACAAGGCAGGAAACCCTGCGTGGGCAAAGGGATTGTCAATTAACCAACTCCGGAATATCAATGCGTATTACCGGACAGCCGAGGAAGAAAATGTTTTAGACCAGTTTGAACAACATTTTGGTGAGTTGCTCGCCAGCTCGCACGACTATTGGGCTGGAAAAGAGAACTTTCAGTCTCTTGTGTTGGGAAACAAATGACCTTCCGACTACTCGGAAGGTCCCAAATGGGGCTTTGCCCCACACCCCTATTTCTATTTGAAAAAAAATTAAACGAGGTAAATAACATGATTGAAGCATTGATGAGTGTATTTGTATTTTTAGTGTTGCCAATAGCCTTATTGGTGAGCCTTGGAAAAGGCCACACTGAAACCATCGAAGGTGTTCCACCATATCCAAAAAATAAATAGACTCAGCTGGAGTGAGTGGAGGGTTCGAATCCCTCCTGAGTTATTGGGAAGTAGTTCTTCCCTTTTTAGTACGAATGGATTGCTGTCTGTGGATTGGTAGACAGGTCTGGGTACTTGGTTAGCCCCAACACGGGTTCGATTCCCGTCTTGCGGGTTCGAATCCCGTCATTCGTATAGATTAGAAAAATGAGGTAAAAACATGGAAGCTATGATTCAACGCATCGATGAAGAACGATACGACAGTGGAAGACCTGCACCAAACTTTCGGGTGAACCGAAAAGAGCATCCTGAAATGCGCCTCTATGATTACAAATGCAACTGGGGCGTAAACAAGTGTACCGAGCGGTATTATCACGTATGGGCCGAAAACGAAGATGAAGCTCGTGAACTTGCACGAAAAACCTACGCCCACGAACATCACATCACCCATGAATGGGTTGTTTGTAAATAAGGTTTCGTTAGAAACCTTTTATTTTATTAATAATCAGCTAGTTTAAAAATAAGTGAGGAATAAAACATGACAGTAAAAGAATTCAAACAACACGCAAATACAAAAGTACAAGTTCTCATCCCTTCAGTCGACGTATATGATGTATACCACAGCCGCACTCAAGAATGCTATTTGTATGCCGGCGATGCTGCGACATGTGATGATAAAGTCATCGACTTCTTCGAGATTGATGAGTACGAAGCGAATACAATTTACGTTTATACAAAATAACCAAAGACCCGAGTCTCACTCGGACGTCTTTTCTAGCTCGATGCTCAGTTGGTAGCACGACGGATTTTAAATCCGTGCGCCGCAGGTTCGAACCCTGCTCGAGTCATGCCAAAAAGATTGCATGAACTAATCATTCATAGCATTTTAGGCTCATTCATTGTGAAAGGTGAATGAGTCATCAGGTTTCATTTGAAACCTTTCTTTTTTTTTTCGGATAAAGATATATTGCACGCCGCGAGGCTGGAGACAGCATCGAGGATGCTGTCGCAAGTCTATAACACAATTAAACGTTCCAGAAAAGTCTGGGCAACAAAACGGGCAAATCAACCCGTAGAAGCGAGGCCGCTCGCTTTTTAGGAGAAGAGAAAGAGGTAAAAACATGAAATACACTGAAATTTTAGAAATGTTGAAATTGGAAGGTGCAAAACCACTTCCTGTTTGGGAAGCCTTCACCGGAGACGGCTGGTACAAAAACAATGGTTATGTGGCTATTCCGGATACTCTGCCATTTAACTATTTGGACAAACATTATCGCATTTTGGATCTCGCACCTATCCACAGCATGACCTATGAAGGATATGCCTGGGTGACATGCCTTGGCGAAATTAAAAAGGCTTACTTTGACATGCACCCGTTGGCAAAACCGGTTGAGGATGAGAAAGAACAAAAAGCCCTTCAGGAAATCAAGGAAAAGTATGTCACGCGCATCTTTGGATTTGACGATGACCATATCGATGCGATTGAGTATCCTGGTCTACAAGGTGCTGTCTATCTCAAGCGCAAGTTGCAAGAATATGATGCAACTGACAAAGCCGTTAAAGACGGCCAAATGAAACTAAAAGACTTCACCAGCTTTCTCACCGACAATGTTGTCGTGTTTGTGGCAACAGATGGTGACGACTATGACAGCGAACTTGACGGTACGCGCTACAAAGCACGTCATCATGAGGAATTCTTCCCTGACGCGGATGAGCTGATGGAAAGTGATTATGACTTGACCGTCAAGACCTTCCAGCCGGAAGAACATGAAGATTTTGGCGGACGCTATACTTATATCGCAGTCTACGCTGGATAGAAACGAGGAAAACAAATGAACAAACCGACATGGAAACAAGTAATGAAGCTCATGAAGGAACTTCAGGTGGAATACAACTTAGCAGTCTTTGCGGCTAGCTACAAGGGCTCATGTTCGTGTTGTGCAACGCCCGAAAACTTTAACGACGAAGCCTACCTTACTCCTGAAGTCAAGAAACAAACGTGGGAAGACATCGGAGCTTATATTGTCTTTAAATTCGAGCAACGCCCAAGGTGAGGCGGCTCTTGATAAAGACTTTGGTGATGTCGAAGACGATTATGAACGTAATGGCGTCACCGAAACCAAACAATATCTGGGTTATGTCGTGACCGAACAGTTCACAATGGATGACCTAAGCGAATTGCTCACGCGCCTCGTTGAAGGTATCAACGCATTATCAGATGCTCAATATGAACTCACATTGCCCGAGGATAAATATCAGTGCGCCATCATCAAGCGTGTAGACGACTAACAAAAAGAACTCGACTGCGTCGGGTTCGAAGGAGAGGGACGAATTATGGACAAATTTACAACATTATTAGACACACTAAGTGAAATCGGCTACGAAGCCGACAACGAAGATTGTATGGAATTGGAATTCAGTGATGGAAATGGGGCTGTGACATTCATGACTAAAGATTTGGTTCAAGTGCGCCTCCACTTTACAGATTGGGAATTGGACCTTAACTGCATTGGGTACTACTTGAATTTTGTACGTAAGTTCAGAATCAAATCACCAGCCATTGGTATGGGCAATTTGGAAATCAACCATACATCACAAACATTCGACATCGCATTGAAGCTCATCACACCACCAGACCAATTTATGGCAAACATGAAACGTGCCAACGAATATTTGGCACCCATCACAATAGAAAGTATGATTTAAACCTATGGAAGTTTATAGCATTACCTACAAATATTTGACCGATGACTCACGAGGTCGTCGCACACGCGAACAGTTTATTCAAAGTCGAGGGGCGGATTTATCTCTCCCTTTAATTTTTGGAAGTCATGAAGCGGCACAAAAACATATCACCGAAAACTATGAAGCTACACAAGTAGACGAAAATGTCTTTGCACGAACAGACGTACGCTTCACCATTGTGGCAGTACCTGCGCTTTAAAAGGAAAGAACCATGAAACTAAAAGAATTACTACCACTTGTTGGGACAGATGAAGTGATCATTCTCCTCCCGCGAGATACCGTAGCAAGCGAATCCGTGCTCGCTGACTATTTGAACGACGAAGGTGGATTGGAACGAATTGATACAGCCTCTGAGCTTGGAATCTTGCTCCGCCCATATCAAGACCGCATCATCGCCAATTTGACACCTGAGTCGGTCAGCTATGACTACCGAGGCCTTCGGTTGTTCGCGAACGAGGCTGCACGAGCCACGGTTCTCGAAATGGAAGTTGAAAGCATTTTGACGCACCTTGCGGAATACGAACGCGATATGCTTTGCATTGTTGTAAAATGAGAGGAGGAAACATGACACTACGACAAAACAAAGTAGCCATTCGTCTGGGAAACTTCGTATTCCACGGAGATGATTTCGGGGTCATCATCAAACGGGATGAAACCATCGTCGGGGACGTATGGACGTTCCTCAGTTTATCAAGTGGAGACATCGTGATACTACGTGAACACCAATTGACTCCATACACGCGCCGTAAGAATGGGACAACACCTGCCGAAAATATGTCCGACCGACAACGTCAGGCCATCAGCTTAATTGAACAAAATTTGCAGATCAATTGGAACGGTCGCACCATGGAAGATGTGTCAACCTTTATTGGCCTCTTTAAGGATGCATCAATCGAAAGGACACGACGAGACCGTCAGCGGTCGTATGACCAATACGCGGGCTTGGACGGGTTTGATGTCTTTCATCGTTAACCGGAACCTTCGGGTTCCTTTTTTTTTGCCGGTTTTTTGCCGGTTTCAGTCGTCCAGTTTCCGGGAGAGTTGGTTGAGTTGGTTGATGACGGCCATTTGGGAGTTGAGTACCTGGTTGAGGCGGTCAGCCACGAGGTCAGCATTTTGGTAGGTTCCGTCGCTTCGGTCGATGAAATCTTGAAGGGCATGGACGACCAGGTCGTTCATGGAGATGCCTTTGTCCTTGGCGATATCTTGAATGCGCCGTTTCATACGGCTGGTGATGGAGATGTTGAGCTTTTGTTTGGGAGTTGCTAGTTTTGGCATGTGTTTTCCTTTCATTTGGTGGTTTTTGGTAGCACCTGGTATAGTCCGGTGAAATCCGGTAAAGTTCGGTGACTTATGGAACCATCAGGTGATAGGTGGTATCGTTAGGGAATATTTGTGATATTGCGGCGGGTTACGGAAGTGTTGGTGAATGTTCGATGTATTGCGGAATCCTCAGGGTGTTTTTGCGCAAACTCGGCAGGGTTCGGAAGAGACCCTTCGGATCTCTCACCTCACCCACCTTCGTTTGCGCCCGCGCTCGCAGCAAACCGACTTCGAGCAAGCTCAAACCCTTGTTTGCCACTACGCGCGAAGTCCACTTCGTGGACTTTTGGCCCCATACGGGGCTGATGCGAGCATTCCAGCACCTCATGAGACAAAAACCTTGCGGTTTTGCCTCATTTCGTCGCTGTCAACTCGCAGGGGAGGGGTGTGGGTCTGTGCTATGGGAGTATGGTTGGTGCTGGGGTTGTGGGTGGGGTTTGGGTGTGTACAATCGTCAGAAATTGTGGTTTGGGATAGGTGGAAAGAGCATAAGGGAGTTTTCGACCAAAATCATTCAGAACCCAATAACACCATAGTTTTTCTATACATTCATTATACCACATTTTTGGGCAATTTCAACATTTTGGAAAGGAATTCTTGACGAATTCTGGTGCTTGTGTTATACTAGGATTATAAGAAAGGAGAAGACTATCAGATGAGTAAATATAGTCACAAAACCAAACGTATCTATGACACAGAAACAGAAGCACCTATTGAGGTATCGGCAACAGAAGTAACAGTGAGTCTTGAAAAGCTCGACCTTTCGGACACAGTGCCACTACATGACGAACAACCAACCAATAATATTGAAATTCCTGATAACACTACAGTCGAGGAACAACCCGCGCCAGACACGGAAGGTGCAATCGACCTATCAGACACACAACCATTACCTGTGATTGTGAAAGAGGTGCCTGTCGAAGCCCATAAACCGATGCCGAAATGGTTACCGTACCTCGGGAGGCGTCCTAGCCATTTTAATTGCTGTATGTGGGGTTGTTATCCACCAAGTGTTACAAAACCAAAAACCTCAAGAAAATGTGAAGGTTACGACGACCACTGCTAGCAATCAAACAGACCTCAAAGCCTTTACAGCTAGCCTGAAGAAAACAGCCGACGCAACAGGGACACCATATAAAGTTTCGACTGAAACAATCGGTGGAGGATACATTGTCGGAGTGACGACCTATAACCCTGATACCGCTACCGACATGTATATGGACTATGCCTTGGCTAAACCAGAAAAGGCGCAAAAACAAGCGGATGACGACACAGCCAAATCAATTCAAGCCGAGTTGAAAAAGGAGCTCCCAACCATTAACAAATCCATCAAAGTGAAGGATAAAAATCTAGTGTCGATGGAAACCTATAAGGTTGGTGACCTTTACCACACTATTCTGCTTTATAACTCTCAACCATTTGCGTACGTCGTTACAGATAAAGACGGTGTGAGCACCAACTATGTAACTGCCTATTATGTAACTGACGTTGCTGCCGAATAACCAAAAAAACACCATCAGGTGTTTTTTTTTTGACAAAAATAAACGGAAAATCCGTTTATTTGGTTCGAACACCGACGAGGGCATCTTCCTTAAATGAGCCGACCGTGCGTGAATCCTTGGACACGTCACGGTTATCACCCATTACAAAATAATGACCTTTCGGTACAATGATTTCAAAGCTAGTATCTTTGAACGCCTTGATGTTGGCTTCATCTAAGTAGTATTCATCATATTCCTTGTTGTTGATGAAGAGTTTCCTTTGACCACCGTGACACGGTCACCACTGAGGCCGATAACTCGTTTGACGATATTTTTTTACTAGGCCCATCTTTGGTCAACCGTTCCTTCAAAAACAACTATATCGAATCGACGGACCTTTTGATGCTTAGCGACCACCATAATGTTATTGTTTTTGGAGTGTCGGTTGCATCGACGGCCCCTGAAACTCGAATAATCGCAAAGTTCACATAGAATAGAAATAGCAAGAACCCGACAGCCATGAGCAGATACGCCTGCATCAATGACGATGTAGGTTCATCCAACTCAATCGGGTTTCGTCGAGCACCCTCAACCCCCAACGATTGTGCGAGACGTTCTCGTTTGCGTTCCATATAATTCATTTTTTTTTCTCCTTAGTTTTGAATAGCTTCTGGATGGAGTGGTTTGTCCGACTCTTCAGCGCTCTTATTCGGGTCAGCCACTTGTGGAGTGTCACCAACTTTTGGAGTGACTTTCAGCTCTCCGTGCATTTGAACAAACCCAAGTTGTTGTAGTTCAGGCGAGTAGTTACCGGTGAGTGTCAAATCCGGTTGACCATCTTTTTTGAAGGTTGCAGTGAATTGAAGTACGTTATCGTTATCTGATTTATACACGCGCACAGCGTCTTTGTCGAACTGATAATCATTTACCATAATCGTTTGTAGCGTGTTGAGCATCGTGTTATTAGTGAGGAACAAACCACTTTCTTGGTTATTTTTGAGTGTTGGGTCGTTCTTAACCTTAGCAAGAGCCTCCTCGATTTTACCAGCAACGGTTGCGGTCTCTTCGGCAGTAGCTGGGGCTTCTGGTCGTTCAAGTGACGCCTTGGCGGTCTCAGCGTTTTCCCCGTTTGATGCCACACTACTTGAACTGCTCGTCTCTGTATCTTTCGGGCGAGACTTCTTCGATGACGATGTGGATTTCTTCACTTGTTCTGTTTTTGGTTTCGTATCTGTTTTTGGTTGATTACCTCGCACGAACAAGGCCACTCCGACAATTACTGCTAAGATAGCACCAATAGCTCCGTACTTAATGAATTTGGCTTTTCGTTCGTCGCCGTCTTCATCGTACTCATCTTCATCGTATTCATCGTCGTACTCGTCCTCTTCATACTCATCCTCATAGTCATCAGATTCGTAAATTTCATCCTCCTCAACTTCGTCCTGGAAGTTGCGTCTTAATTTAGCCATTGCGGGGCTCCTTTCTTTGTTTCTATCACTATTATATCACAATTCCAATCAAAAGCAAAGGCCAAAATTGAGAAGGTGTCTAGCAGTTCTAACACGAGGTCTTCTTAACGCATGCCAGATATGCGACATCGTTCGGGAACTCCGAATAATGACCCCAAAGAGAGCGCTCAAGGCTCAAAAGTTGATGTTTTTGGACAAAAACCCCTCTTTTTGGGCCATTTGGAGAAATTTGGATTTTGATTTGGATTAATTGTTAGCGCTTACAACCCTTGCTATGACTGACTTTCTCATCTCACTTAACTTTTTAGAAAAAAAGTTAGAAAAATTTTTTATGTGGTCAGAAAAAATTTTTTTTTGTGAAGTCGATGCTTTGATGTTCAAATAATCCAAAATAGCTTCATACCGGGTTTTGTTACCGCTTTCAAAAAATCCAAATTTCAATCCAAAATCGTCCAATCCACAAACTTTGACCCTTTTTGGGTTTTGTTATTGTTCGGAAATTGCGAACAAAAAGAACCCCAAACGAGGGTTCTTTTGAAGTATTCGTGACACCGCATCATTGACGCATGTTATCATATTCCTGTACGGTTCGTTCATACCGAGTCTTTTGTTGTCGATATGCTTCCCATTTTTCAAGAGCCCGTTTTTGTGCACTTTGCACATCAATACGGTCGCGACTCTCGTCCAGATGGGTGGTATCGGCTATAGTGATGCTAGACACGCGTGAAGAGCGAGCACGTTCAAGGCGTTCTACTCGTCGATTTTCGCGTTCTTTGGCTTCAGCTTGTGCCATGCGGTTGGAGAGGTCTGATTCCAGCTGCGCATTATATTGGTCAATTTCACGTTGCCGTGCAAGCCTAGCCTCTTCATCAGCCTTCGCTTTCGCTTCAGCCTCTGCTTTGACTCTAGCCTCTTCATCAGCCTTCGCTTTCGCTTCAGCTTCTGCTTTGACTCTAGACTCTTCATCAGCCTTCGCTTTCGCTTCTGCTTCTGCTTTGACTCTAGCCTCTTCATCAGCCTTCGCTTTCGCCTCAGCCTCTGCTTTGACTCTAGCCTCTTCATCAGCCTTCGCTTTCGCCTCAGCCTCTGCTTTGACTCTAGCCTCTTCATCAGCCTTCGCTTTCGCTTCAGCTTCTGCTTTGACTCTAGACTCTTCATCAGCCTTCGCTTTCGCTTCAGCTTCTGCTTTGACTCTAGACTCTTCATCAGCCTTCGCTTTCGCCTCAGCCTCTGCTTTGACTCTAGCCTCTTCATCAGCCTTCGCTTTCGCTTCAGCTTCTGCTTTGACTCTAGACTCTTCATCAGCCTTCGCTTTCGCTTCAGCTTCTGCCTTAATTCTAGCTTCTTCATCAGCTTTTGCTTTGGCTTCAGCTTCTGCCTTGACTCTAGCCTCTTCATCAGCCTTGGCTTTGGCTTCAGCCTCTGCCTTAATTCTAGCTTCTTCATCAGCTTTTGCTTTGGCTTCAGCCTCTGCCTTAATTCTAGCTTCTTCATCAGCTTTTGCTTTGGCTTCAGCTTCTTTACGGTCTTGTTCCGCTTTCAGCTGTTCCGCCTTTTCCCGAAGCAACCGTTCTTCTCGAACATCACGCTCATTGGTGACACTACCATAGGTATTAAACGTATATTCAATGTCATCAATAACTTTCTTATCGTTGACAATTGGATTACCGTTCTCGTCATAATAATATTTCTTACCGTTAATGGTCTGGAACCCTTTCAACGAATGCTTGGCGACAACACCCTTAATCCAGTTTTGGTAGGTATCCGTCAGGACGAGACCTCCGCCATCTTTGTTTTGACCTTCAGAGCCAAACTGAACCAAGCCAACGAGTTCATTATTCTGATTGACGAACCCGTCGCCGGACATCCCATGAACTTGAGTACCAGGCCATTGCCAGAAATAAGCGCTCCGGTCGTCAGGAGCTATGAGTTCAATATTTTGTCCAATGTTTTCATACAACATACCTTTGATAGGCAATTCTTTGTATGCCGAAATTTCAGATTTGTGGGGATTACCCGGGTAACCGATAGAGCGAGCCTGATAGGTTGGGTGCATCTTTTTCCACTCTAGTGGATCACCCATAGTCACGTGTCGCCCTGTCCCAAGACTCAAATTTTCAGCAACCGAATTGAAGGGTTTTGGTAAGGTTATCATGGCGATGTCGTATTTCCATCGGTAGTCTTGTGACTTATCTTTAGCGTTGACACGCTCCTCATACTTGCTCCGATTGAAAAATTCAAAGTCCGACGGTTGGACAGTCAATTCCGTACCCGATGTGGTGTGATGAAAGTTTTCTTTCGTGGTTCCTGGTTTTCCGTTCGTATGGATTTCACTATTGGAACCAATGGTAACCGTAATTTTGGTCACACCCTCAAAAACTCGACTTGACTTATCACCATTGATAAAATTGTGGGCTACCGTGAGGACGGTATTATTCCCAACCATGACGCCGGTACCGGTCTGAACGGCACCACTAGCGAATTCAGTCCGAATAAAGACAATCGCCCCTCGAACAGCCCCAGATGCGTTAATTTTGCGAAGATCTGAACCATCGCCTCGCACATTTCTTAGGGAACCACCTGGCGTCACCGTGCGGTTCAGAATACTTTGGCTACCCTTTAATTTAGGTGCTTTGCCGTGCTCGACAATCGAGGGTAGGGGCTCACCTTGTGGCAATTCATCAGGGATAGTGACTCGTTCAATTGGCTCTACAGCATTGTTGAGGACGTCCTCAGCGAGGACCGGACCCGCAACTAATAGACTAGCGAGTCCTGTGACACCAATAATGCTTGTTTTAGTACGTGTTTGCATAAAATTTCCTTTCTATGGGGTCATTGCCCATGCGTCATTTTGAAATTCAGATAAATCATCTTCAGTCAATTCGATAGGTGGTTCGTCCAAGTCGATAGTCGGTTCGTCCAAGGTCGCGAAATATGAATCATCAGGGATGTACGGTTCGACCGGCGCATCATAGGTATAATCTTGCGCTTCGGCAGTCCGTTCAGCCTCTGCGGGTTTATACTCCACATCAACCTGAATGTGTTTACCAGGGAAGGCTTCCTGGAGACGAGCTTCCAACTCCTCTGCAACAACATCTGGATGCTTGATGCGTTCAAATTGTTGCTCAATCGATTTAACAGACGTTTCGGTTTGACCGACCTCTAGCTCTTCAGGATCCAATTGATACTTGTCAGCAATTTCAGCAACCTGATTACGGAGAATGAGGCGTTCAGCTTCCAGGGCTTGCAACCGTTCCTGAGCTAGCTTCATTTGGTCAATGTCTTGCACAGCTTGTTGCACTTTCTAAGGACTCGGGCTTTTCGTTAACCTTAGACAAGTCTGGAGCCTCTTTGGAACGAAACTCGCCTACAAATGCCGTCAATCCCGCAGCCATCGCATAATCTGCGAATGTCGGTTCCTCTTTAGCGTCAACAACCTCAAGGGCCTGTCGAGCCGCCCCATGATTACGGTAGTAATATTGAGCGAATAGAGCAATGTCCTCATCCGAAACTTCCTTCACCTCTTTCGGTACTGGTTCTGTGTCTCTTAATTTTCGCTGAGAAACTTCATCAGCCACCTCATCTGAATGGTCTTGCTGATTAGTGGATTCAGATTTCACAGCCTTGTCGGGTTGACTGGAAGCAACAGCTTCCAATCGAGTAATTGGTGATGACAACTGATGAACATTGTCAGGCAACACATCGAACAGCTCTGCTGATTGTTGTGTTGCTTGTCGGCGTTTTCTACCAACTAATTCACCATCAATGAACTCGCTTGGAGCTTCTCGAAGCTTGGTAGCTTTTTCTTCACCGCGCAAGATATTGGCAACCTTATCGAGGTTGTCCGCCATAACCCCGCGAAATTGTCCGATACCGCCGCGTACGCGTTCCACGAAGGATTGTTTCGAACGACCTGCAAGGGCCTTGACATTTGATGCATCCTCACGAACTTGTTCCTTAACGCCTTGAATACTTTCACGTACGACTTCACGCATGTCCGCAATTCGTGATTTGAGGTTATCAATAAAAGGCTTGACCCGTTCGTCCCGATATTTGTTGAACTTATCGCGTAAATTAGTCGTTACCGACTTGACCTTAGCCTGAGTTGCTTGAATTGTAGCTTCACTGATATCAGTCAGGGTATCTAGGGCATCGGGACCTAATAATTCACGTCTACGAATTCGTGCATCCTGGTAATCCGTCAAGCTTTTTTTGACACTTTGTCCTAAACTCATGAATGGTTCTCACTTTCTTTATTTCTATAGTTTCATTATACCAAAAAATAAGCGAAATCGCACGATTTCGCTTATTCCTTTACAAATCCAAATGTTTGGTGTCGGGTTTCGTGTCAGGATTCTTGTCACCACCCTGCTGAGGTTTTCGCTTGGCTTGTTCATAGAAATCATTCATAAACTCATCCAAATCAATGAGGGTCTGCGTTTCTTCGACCTCTTCTTGTAATGATTTTTCCTCAGCATCTTGGCGGGCTTCTTCCATTTCCTTAAAGATCTCGATGTACCGCAACCATGGTGTCGGGTCAACTGTTGGTAGCGGTGCAAGTGAAGACGGCTCTTTTCGTTTTTCCGGAACCAACTTCTTCTCATTTGGAACGGAGGCACCTTTTGTTAGTTTGAGGTGACGGTCAATATCATACGTCAACTGGTTAAAGCTCGACGGTTTGATGACACCCTTTTCTTCTTTTCCTCGCATCCTGGACAGTTCCGGGTAGTTTTCATAAACAACTACATGGACATGGAGGTGAAGGGTATCATGCTGAATGGCGGCCACCATTTGTGGGTCTCGATAACCCTCTAAATCAGCCATAGCTTGAACACCCGAACGAACGGCATGGCGCAATCGAACATCATCATATTGGTGCCGGTAATCGCCCTTTGCATGATAACGGCGTCTTCATCCACAATACCCTGCTCCTTGAGATAATCGGGTGAAAACGAAATAACCATTTGTTGAATAGCCCGGTCGCCTTCTAAGAAGTAACCCTCCACAACATCAGCAATTCGTAGCGTCTCTTCCCTTGATATAGCTGTGTTATCAAGTGTAAACGCCACGCCATCACCTTTTTCAACAAGGCCTGTTGGGCTGGCATAAGCTAGAGACGTGTCACAAGCCGAATCTCGAGATACATAATCCGTGATAAATGGTTTGACGGATTTCCCTCGCGAACCATGGATATTAAATTGGCTTCGCACAATCACTTGGCTTCCTCGATCTTTAATCATGGTATCCTTTCCAAAAAGGACCTTTGCGGTCCTTATTTTTTAATGAGTTCTGGTTTTTCTTTGAGTAATTTAGCCACCAATTGTTTAAACTGATGTGTACGCTTCTCACTGCTGAGCCCCTGAGTTTTGACAAGCAGGGCATTCAAAAGCTTCATCAACAATTCCCGAGGTACGCCAAATTCCATCGTGACATAATCAATGATGGAATGCTCATTCGGAAACGAACGACTTTCCACCTGTTGGTGCGGGTCAATCAGAGTGACGCTATCCACGTCAGACAGACTTTGGTTGAAATACGGGTTTTCTTTCGGCTCGGTGGGTTGGTCATCAACAGGTGTTTGGGGTGGCGCACCTGTCGGCGCTGTTGTCGATGAGCCTATAGGTTTGAACCGCTCTGGTGACGCATGTGCGGATTCTAAGTCTTCTTCTTCCTGGTCGGAGTGTTCAGAGATCATGATCCGAATCATCTGTTCCGTCACCTGGTCTGGTAGTTCCACGTTCTTTTCTGGCGGTGTTAAATCCCGAACTAAATCAGCAATGACACCCTCGTCCAACACTTTACCCCTGAAGTCATCTGACTTTATAAACACCTTTTTAGCCGATAAACCGAGCAAACCAAAACTATGGTTGAAGAGTTTGTCCATCGATGGAAAGATAATCAATCGAGGTTTGGTGTCCTCACTGCGGTAGGCCAAAACTGTCCGTTTGCGCATACCAATAAGTGCAAACCCTGCAATCTCCTCGGAATCCGGTTTAATTTCAAACCCGATGATTCCGTTATTCTCCCTCAAATAAGCAACGGACTCCTCGCGCATGAGCAATCGAAAGAGCGCCGGGGCCACACTAGGGTTGACTGTTTTAATTTGTTCTAGGATATCCATTTAAACCCCCTATTGTGGAATGGTTACGCGGTCAGCAGAGCTCGACGGTGTTGTTTGTGATGGTTGTGTCGGCGTTGGTGGAGCGCTTGGTCGGCTTTGATTTTGAGCTTGAGCCAACTGTTGCTTCAATTCATCAACTTGCTTTTGGAGGGCCTCTTTATCGGCTTTAGCTTTAGCGGCTTCCGTGTTGGCCGATTGGACGCTTTTCGTCGCTTCTTCCAGTTTCTTATTGTACTCCTCTACAACTTTAGCGGTTTCTTTCTCGAGTTCCTCTTTCACCTTTTGCTCAACAGTCTTATCCACCTCAGCTTTTTTAGCTTCCTCAGCTTTTTTAGCTTCCTCGGCTTTTTCTTGTGAGGCTTTGGTCACCTTATCCTTCTCATTTTTGAGCGCCTGGTCTGCCGTCACGCTAGATTTGACGTCTTCTCGTGGTTGAGGTGCTTGAATGCTTTGAATGACGGGAGTTGCAAGGCCTGCAAGAACTGACGCAATAGTAATACCAAGCGCAATATAAATCCCAATTTTCTTTTTATTGAGTTTACGAGCTTTTTGGTGTTTAGTGGCAAACGTAAGCTCCTCTGGTTCGTCCTTCTTCCAATATTTATCCTTCAATTTTTGGAAAAATGTCGGTTGCGTATCGGCTTCGTATCGAGCCTTGCGTGATTGTGTTTCGTTCGTTTTTTCTAATTTGGCCATGTGGCTTTATCCTTTCGTCTTGATATCTTTAGTATATCACACTTTGAGAAAAAGCTCAAGTGCAAAAAAACAGAGCTGAGCTCTGTTTTAGGCCAATGATTTGGCAGCTTTGTTGACGGTGAATCCGTTATCACCTGGGTTGTAGAATTTGTAACCTTCTGCTTCTTGAGCAGCTTTCGATACAATACGGTAGTTCCAACTCTTGTAGTCGCCACCAGCTTGACCAGATGATGAACCCGCTCCGTTATTAGCGTAGTTTTGCTCAATGATGAGAATAGAGTCATCCTCGAAGACGTGGGAAACAACGCCTGTATGGTTGTAGGTACTGGTCGAGAATACCGCACCAGACGTTGGTGTTCTTGTGGTCTTACCACCATAGTCGCCGCCCAGTTATCCGCAACGTGCCAACCATCACCTCGCAATTGCGTTGGGTGCTTACCGTCCTTTTCCCATAATACGTGCATGAGCGAAGCTGAAAGGTCGGTACATTGATTCCAAATACTACTTGGGTTACATGCCCAATTACCATGGTACTCCATACCCATAGACGCTGGGTCAATCGCATATTGTTTCAAATCCGCGGGTAAGTTTTCCGGTTTCCATGCTTGGTGGTCCTGGTAATTGTGTGTACCACCCTTTCCTTGCCAACCGTTGCTACCTTCAGATGTTTCTTTACATTTGACGATTTTGCCTTCTGCTGATGAGCCACTAGAACCTTTGTCTCCGGCACTTCGTTTGAAGGTTTTTTCAAATTTCGCTTTATCGAATTTGATTTTCTTCTTGTTGAAGATTTCATTCGCTTTTTTAGCGTCAGCAATTTTCTTATCACGAGGGATAACACTCTGGTCACCGCGCTCATAGGAGTTCCACATTAGAGTTGCCTGACCAGGATCCGTTTCTTGCGCGAATTCTTCAAAGGTGTGTGGAGTCCCTGTCATATCGTGCATGATTCCCTGAGCTTGCGGAATCCAGTCATGAGGTAAACGATTATGCATGACCCAATCGGTCATGGCTTTACCGTCTTCCCACTTATCTTCTTTGAGTTGTCCATAGACTGTATATGGTGTGAACTGGTAAATACCACCACCACCGACAGCATAATTACCCGATGGAATTGGAACAACGCCGTACTTGATGGAGTTTTCTTCGAGGGATGCACCATAGTGACCTTCAGCTCGTCCGATGATACCAGTACCACCTTCAGATTGTACCCAACCTACAATACCAGCAGCCGCTTCACCGGAAAGACCTCCCTCATTCGTCCATGTGTCGAATAGAGCTTTGGCATTGTTGTAGGCAGTTGTACCTTCTTTGGTCCAGTCCATGTCAGACGCACCCTCCGAAGATGTACTACTCGCCGCCCCACTAGCCTTGTCTTTCTTACCGCAATCCATAAGGATGATGGTTGTTTTTTGCCCATCAGTATTACTATCTGACTCGTTCTCAACGGACTCTTTTTCATCATCACCCAAATCATCGGGTGTTGGTGCGGATAAGGAACCAAAGTCACCATTTTCAGCAGCTTTCTTCATTGACTCCGTAAGACCGGATGTAACCGATGCAAGCATCCAAATACAGATAATCCCAACAATCCATCCAAGGGGGTTCGAGATACACCAGGCAAGGAACTTAAACCCGCGCTTAGCGACTTTGGCAGCACGTTTAGTTTCCTTTTTGATTCTACTACTCGCGTCCTTAATTTTCTTCAGCTCTTCATCGGATTCGACCATGTCATCTCCGACTTTTTTGGCACCTTTTTTGGCTTGTTTAAAGGTCTTACCCGTAAACTTTTTAAGTCCTTTAAATCGACCTTCTTTTTCAGGCGCACCGCCGTCAGAGTCTGATTTGGAATCCTCCGATTCCTTTTTATTTTCCTTTGTGGTCTCCTCCGCCTGATTCTTATCTTTGGACTGTTCGTCCTCGCGCTCTCTCTCTTCTTCATGGTCCTGAAGTCGACCGTTATCATTCGGCATAGGCGCCCTCCTTTCATATACTACATTTAATTATATCATAGTTGAGCTCGAACTACAACTTTGTGAAACCGAAAAAAAGAAGGGTGAAAACCCTTCTTATGCTTTAAGTGCGCTACATGCACCACATTCACAAAGGACACCACCGCGCAAGTTCTGAGCCACTTTAGCGGCCGTTGCTGGCGTGATTTGACCCGTGAACGCCCCGTCTCCATAATAGGTCATCATGAGAGGGTCGTTATTATCATGTGTCAAACCGAAAACATGACCGATTTCATGTTTCAAACCTTCACTTGTTGTGCGTAATCCGTAATGGCTTCTGTATTCAGTTGAACAACCATTTTGGTATTACGCAAATCACTGACCGAATAGGTGCCGTCCTTGTTCAACTTGTCATCCGCGTCTAAATCGACAACAGAGAACTTGCTAGTTGTCGTCGTCAATCCTGCGAGGCCCTTCATCTCAAACGCTGAGTCATTTGATACATTTTTGGACTCCAATGTGCGAGCTGCACGGGTAGTGACATCATCGCTATCCAAGATAGCTAGACCAACCACTCCTGGCTTGGATGTGACATTGAGTGTGATTCCGTGTTCCGCAAGGGCCGTCTTCCAATCATGGATGGCTTCGTTGGCTGCATTTTGCAGACTTGGGTCAACCTGAATATTCAAGGTCACAGTGCTCTGATTAACGCGTGCAGGAGAACTAACCGAACTCAATTTGAGTCCGTTTTCGCCGTCTGTCGCTTTAATAAGCCCCTGAATAGATTTGACAACGAGCGTATTCCCTGAGCCTGCTGTTTTGGAATTCGTCACTTCCCGAACAACCAAGGAGTTTCCTGAACCCGCGCGAGTAGATTTACCATTGGCACGAACAACAAGGGAATTTCCCGAACCAACTCGAGCTTGCACACCTTGACGGACAATGAGCGAGTTACCAGAGCCGACCTTCTTATCTTTACGTCGTACAATGATGGTGTTGGCCGATGAACCACGCTTACCTTCGTTGTCCGCATCTGTTTGAATGGTCTTTGGTGCGTAAGTTGGCACAACCAAATCCACATCTTTTCGTGGTTGAGGGTTAGCGTCATTTGTGACTTTGGCCACAATTTTCTTCACCGCATACTCACCTTCTGTGTGAGCTTTGGCATTAGGGTCCGCCATATCAAAGGTTTCAACCGTTTGATTAACAACCCCTAAATTGAGTCGTGGAGTACCTCCGATGACACCCCAAGGACTGAATAGGGCGATATCAATTGCCTGATATGGTGTTCCCGCTGGAGCGTGTGAGATACCAATCGCCTTGTTTTCGGTCGTCATGATGGCTTGTTCATCCAAATTGACATGGCCATTGTGAGCACCGCGTGATGGTTGGTCGGACACTACGCCGTTACCGATGTAGCTTGGTGCTGAACTTTCAGATAGAACGACATCCCCACCGGTGTTGACGGATTGATGGTCATCAATATCTCCGATGTAGAGTGGAGAATTTTCAGCGAAGCTTCCCGCCACAGGGTTAACCTTGACATCCACAGTCAATCGCATACCCTTGTCGTTATATGGGTTGTTGTGATTGGTTGGTGAGAAGAAGAAGGCGCTACTGTTTAACCAATCATGCAAGGTTCCTGCGTCATTGGCTGGGTTACTATCACTACCAAGAGCTAATTCACCCGTACCAGAACCACCGCCATTGTGGTTTCCTGTGTTACCACCAGCATCAAACAAGAGTAGGTAACCACCACCTGCAACCAACTTACCGGTCGCGGCGTCTACAGACATGTAAAAGAGGTATTTCACGTGCGTGCGCCCACCGTTAACCATCTCGTTTCCAAGCGGATTACCTTGGTGGTCAGTCACCTTGAGAGTCAAGGTCATGTCCGTGGTTTTTGGTTCACCATTATCCGTCATATAGAGGAACGAATCCTTCAAATTGAAGGTCGCACTCGGTTGGTCAGACACGACTAGGAATGTTTTGTTATTTCCCACGGCGCGAATGTGTTGATTCACGACGTCAGCAATTGCAGGTTCCTCAGACACATGTTTTCCGGTATCCAAGTTGGTTTCGCCTTTCGCAACAATAGCATCAATAATACCTTGTGCACCGCCAGCAAAGCTTTGAGAGTTAGCAAGTTTATTCCCTTGAACAGTGACAAAATCATTCACGTTATCTGACGGTAGCATAACCGAACCAAAACCTTCGGATAATCCTTGTTTAGAGCGCTCGTTGTAGAGAGCGGCGGCTGCTTTTGGTGTTGGCGTTCCGTTCTTGACTTTCCATACATTACCGGTCTTCGTTAATACACCTTCCGTGTCTTCTTCGGTCAATGCCAAGGCCTTCTTGACGAATTCTTGATATCCGTTAGTGTTTGTCTGGAAAATCTTACGCGTCGCAAGCCACTCTTGGTCAACTTGACCTAAGAATTTACCAGCTTTCAGTTTCTCAAGGAATTTGCTCACTTGTTGGTTGGTATCATTAGCCCACGCATCCACAGGGCCTTTGGCTACTTGACTGGACGCGTTCAACTTTTTGAGGGCCTCTTGAACTTTGGAGTCGATCGCCTTCGTTTTTTCATCCATCAATCCTTTGATGACGCTAGGGTCGCGTCCGATGTCACCAAAATCAGCGTTTTGAGCTTCTGTAATAGTTGCCGTCACTTTCTGAGTTACGGTTGACGCGTCCAATTGTTTACGAGCTTGTTGAATGGTTTCGAGCATCTTATCGATGGCTTTTTGGGATTTTCCTGACGTTTTGATGAGTTGTTCCGCTTGGTCGAGTGACTTCTTAGCTGACTCTTTGGTCGTTTCCAGTGTCTTTGCGACACTCAAATTTATCGATTTCAGCCTGAATATTGTCAGCACGGTTCTGTTCACTTTGCAACCATTTGTTAATGGCATCGATATTGGTGAGGGCATTATCCTTGTAGGTATCGGCCTTCAGAACTTGCGCTTCATCCGCTTTGTTTACCTCAGCGATTTTCGCAAGGGCTTGGTCACGAACCTTGGCAACTTCTTCAGCAGAATGAGCCATAGATGGGCGAATAACCGTTTCATTAGTCGTTGTGACTAGATTAGCTCGAGTTGTTTTCGTAGTGTCGACAATGACACCAGTTTTATCACCGTCTGTTGACTTGATGGTTCCAACTTTGGCACTATCTTCCGCTTTGCGGGTGACCTTATCCATATTACCGATGATACCGTCTTCGTAATGGTTACCGGTCATCGCAGCATCTTGAATAGCTTTATTGGCTTCCTTGACCAAGTCAAGTAGTGAACTATCAAACGAAACTGTCCGTGAGTTGGCAAGTAAGTGTTCGGCTTCCGCCAATTTAGTGGACAAGTCCGCAACCGCTTTTTTGAGCTCTTCGTTGGAAGAAACTTTCCGAGCCGAGATGTTGACTGGAGCATCGGTTTGGATCGCTTGTTTTTGAAGTGCAATGACACGCCCTTGCAACCCTTGAAGTTCGCGGAATGTCGGCTCCAATTCTTTGAGTTGTTTGAGCTCCGCTTCTGCGTCCAGTGTCTCACCACCGGAGCCTTTCAAAAACGTGTATTCACTCTGCAATTGTGCGACATAATCAGCATAGGCCGTTTGCGTACGGGTTGTTGCGTTCCCTGTGACGTTCGTGTCACCATGTCGCTCACCGCCGTCGTTCCCATTGCTGTAAACAATTGTGTCCGCATCGGCGTGACCAACAAGAGCCCCAAGTCCGACGCCCACCGCACCAATCGCTAATGTTTGTTTTTGAGTTGTTTAGACATACACTTTCCTTTCTATAATGGTTATTAACCTATTTTAAGTATAACATGGATTTTATAATTGCGCTAGTTTTGTGCACAAAAAAAGGCGACTCTGCGCCTTTCTCTGATTGTTTAGGTTGAGCTTGAGATACCAAACCAACCATACAACGTATCACGAGCTTGGTTGATGAGAGACATCGGCCCATCAATACCACCCATGAGGACTGAACCTGCGAGTGCTACGCACAAACACATGAACCATCCAGGTAGTTTAGATTGCGGATTGAATTTGTGCACTGCAAAAGAAACACAGGCGAACACAATTCCGATTACAAGGATGGTGATACCGATACCTTTAGCACCAGGTCCACCCATACCGTGACGGAAGAATTGATCCAATCCGTTACCGAAGTTCTGCCAGAAATCACCGGCTAATACTGGAAACATCGCGAGTCATCCTTTCTTTTTCAAATCTTTGTAGACGGTTGTGCAAAACGTACAAGTTGTCTTCAATAAGTTGGGGTACTTTGCGTTCAACTATTTCTACACTCATAGTATATCATAGCTTTAAGATTCGTGCAAGTATTTGAAAACAAAAAGACGACTTTCGTCGTCTTTTCATGGATTATTTTTTGCTTTCAGACCGTTTCTTGCGAGCTTCAGCGGCACGACGTCCACGTTCCTTCGCTTCGTTGTCCTTCTTCTTATCATAATCCTGGCTCATTTGTGCAACCATCATCTCATCCTGTGAACGGATGCGATCATCAGTCCGTTTACGAGCTTGCTCGCGTGTTTCACCAACCGCTGACAAGTTGTCAGGAACATCCTTACCAGCTCGACGCAGACGTTCATTACGTTTGTCAATCTGGTTCTGAGCGGTTCTAGTGGTTACACGTTGAGTACCCGTGAGTCCACCGGCTGCATGAAGTGCTCCAGCACCCATCATCTTGAGGGCATCCTTACCTTGGTTTTCTGAGCCGACCATTTGGCCACCAAGACCTTGGAGACCCTTACCGACAGCTCCGACCACGTTTTGTTTGGTCATGCTTTGACGAACCTTAGACATACGTGATTCGCGTTTACCGTCTTTGGCTTGCCCTTTATCGGTCTTAGAATCGGTCTTAGATTGTCCAGATTTCTCTTTGGCATCCACATTCGTCGTATTGCCCGCTTTAGACACCTGGCTAAGTGACTTAGCATCAGAGTGAGAATCCGCAGCGACTTTCGATTCTTGTGACGCTTTAGAAGCATCTGTTTCATTCGTAGTTCCGCTTTGGTTATTTGTCGTTTGTCCGCTTGCAGAGTTCTTGGAAAGAGACTTGCTTTGGTCGACTTTCGACTCACCACCTTGGCTACTGCTATTGAGCGACTTAACATCACCTGCAGCACCTTTATCACGCTGACTATCAGAGTGGTCTTTGTTGCGGTCAGAGTGCGTCTTGTCTTGTTGCGATTTCTCAGAATGAGATTGGTCACGACTTCCATCGGCACCTTCTTTGTACTCGCTAGCAAGACCAGCATCACCAACAGGCACACCGTCGGGACCTTCCATCGCGCCGAGAGCTTCCGCATCACCGAGGGCTTCCGCCTCACTGATAGCATCACCAACAGGAGTTTCACTATCCGCTGACGCAATTGGGTCACCAACAGGACCTTCTTCAGATACTTCGTTGGCCACACTAGAACCTTCTTCGACATTGTCCATATCGTCGAGGCTTTCTTCGTTGACTTCTGTCATATCGCTAGCAGACATACCATCAGCATCGAGAGGTGTCAGAGGATCCATCAACGGTTCCTCAACCGGTGGAGTCATATCTTCTGCTTGAGAATCTCCCTCACCTGCGCCAGCTTCTTCGTTGAAGATATCCTCTTGGCTATTCTCCATATCTTTAGCTGTCAACTCCATATCGTTGGTCACTTCTTGGTTCTCGTCGCCGTTCCTGATAGATTCGTCCTTACCACCTTCGGTTTTACCCATCTTATCAGCCTTGTTTGAGATTTTGGCACCCAAGTAAGACAACCCAGCACCAGCAATCATAGCACCACCGACCTTCATAGCTTTACCGCGCTCTCCACGTTTCTTGGCTTCGGCTTGCTTCATTGCGGACGTAGCACTACCGCCACCTCCACTGAGACCGCCTCCACCACCCCGACTACCACCGCCGAAGAAGCTACCGCCTCCTGAATGGTAATCACCAGTGAAGACACGTTCCCATGTTGCGAATCGTTCAGAAATACCACTAGGAATTCCTGCCATAAATTCACCCCATGCGGTAATTGGTGTTTTAACGAGCTGAGGAAGCATCATGAGACCGACAATGGTCATAACTAGGGATGCGATACCTGTGATGGCACTTTTTAGCATGCCACCGATAAGAGGAATGTCGCCGAGACCACCAAGCATATCATCCGCAATTCCATCGAGTGCGGCTATCGTATCACTTGAGAAGAGGAGTTTTGAAATAAAGCTCCACACCACATCAACTAAGTCAAGGGCGATAGTCATAATGACAGACAAACCTAGCATCCCGAAAACAAGAGCGATGACACCACCGACAGCAGTACCAAAGCCAGCTGTTGAGCCAAGTGTAGCTCCAGCAGCACCCTTGAAGAGTCCACCAAAACCAGCTGATAGAATGGTCATGACGGCCTTCATTCCGACACCGACCATGGTTACCATCATAACAAGTTTGAGGAGTGCAGGGGCTTCAGCCTGCTCTTTACCAGAGCCATAAATGATCCCTGGGGCTACCGTCGGTGTAGTGATATTACCGGTATTGGTCGAAACGACCATGGAGGTATTAGAGAAGTTAGTCGCCATCAAGTTATAGGCAGCCAATGGGCTCATCCCATATTGTCCGTTACCTGTGTAGGTGTATGATGTGCCATCTTTGGCGCCGTTTGGTGCCGCGGAGAGCCCCGTAACATTGATATACGGATTGGCCGTGACGTCTTCTTTGTCTTTTCCTTCATACTTCTTGTTTTCACCAAGAGCTTCCGCGAACTGGCTGATGGACGATGTGTCCCATGGTGTAGCACCACCGGTGACACCTTGGGCACCAACTTGGCCATATGTCGGGGTGAAGGTAACCTTGGTTTTATTATCATTCGTATGGGCAGCCATTTCAAGTTCGGAACCGGCTGTTAAATTGCCGTTTTGGTCCGTCTTCACTGTTCCGAATGTCTTACCAACATTTTTGTAGATGCCATTGACCACTTTCTCGACACCTGATTCACCGGTTGCCGATGTGTTATTATTGGCTGAGAATTCATTAATGGCTTTAATGGTTGCCGCGTCAAATTGGAAATAGCCGTTGACAACCTTGAGAGAAACACCAGGTGGAAGACCGAAGTTGGTGTTCTTGTACCAAGCATAGATGTTCAAGTTGTTTTCAACCAAAACTTGCTCACGGTCGCGCGTGTTGTTTTCAAGCGCCTTATTGGCCCATGACATAGCTTTAGAACCATAAATGGCAATGAGAGGGACCGCAACAGACGCAACTGCAATACGAACCAAAGCTTTGCGCATTTGAATCGATGCCCGTTGACCGTTCCATAGTTTCAAGAACGCCGCATAACCAAGGGACATGAAGGCAATGACACCCGTAATCATAAAGGCACGACTGACAGAACGTCCGCCAACCATGATTGGGTCACCGAATACGCGAATAGCTCCTGAAACCATAGCATTTTGGTTAACCATTTGAATGAGAGCATTGCTGTCGGTTCCTCGACCAGTATAGGCTGCATTATTCAAGTTGCTTGAATCGTAAAATGCAGCCACAACGGGAAGTGGGTTGTATTCGCGGATAACGTTCAAACCAAATTTGGCAAAGGCTTTAGCGACAGCCTCAAACCCGGCAACTGTCTTGTCAGCACCCATGACGCTCACAGGCGTTTTTCGGGCTGTTGATTTCAAGTGTGTCATCGCTAACCCGAACGTGTGGTAAGCATATACCTTACCGTTACCACCCGAGAAGTTGTTATCAAAGGTGGCCATACCAGCCTTGTCAAGCGTCGCAGATGACGTCAAGTTACCATAGGCATCCGTTTTAGATGACGAACCTGATGTTGGTCCAATGACAAGTCCAACTGAACCGAAGTTCCCTGCACTCATCAAATGGGTCATATTAGCCAGCATATTCTGTTGAGACGTTTCCGCATCTTTGCTGGCATCCTTAGCGGTCGTTTCAGCCTCTTTTTCTCACCCTTATCGGCATTTGCAGCATCGGTTTTGGCACCTGTAGCATCTGATTTCTTCGAATCGATAGACACTTGAGCATCTTGATATGCCGTCGGCAGAATAGCTGGAGGGATAACACCCTCATACGCACCTGCTGATGCCATTCCAACCGCACATGTGGCTGTCAGAAGGGCCGTATAGACGGCCAACCTCCGCTTGAGTTTCGTCCCAAACATGAGGTGGCCCATAGATTTCAATGTTTTTTTCAGTTTCATGACCCCTCCTATAAGATATCATCCAGATAGATGTAGTCGATTCCTGACTTGGTTTTAACAAAGTAAGCCGCCTTACTTTGTGACAAGTCATTGGCCCATCCACCGTCCATACCGATACGATTTACGAGCTTATCAACTCGGTTATCATACAAGTTAACCATGGTGAAGTCTAAATCTGAGTCCAACACATCCATACACTTAACCGTCATATTTTGGTTACTTTCCGTAAATAGAACGTCAATGTTGTTACCGGATGATGACAACGCATCTTGAATGACCTGAGCAATCTTCGTCAATCGACTGAGACCGTGAATCACCACCAAGTCCCCATTTTTAAGAGCTGGTAGGATGACATTCAGATATGCAATCATCATCACATTCATGGATGGGTTGTTGACTGATGTCAACACACCTTGACCCATACCCGTCAAATCAAGAACTCGATATTTCGTATCGACCAATGTATCAATGATTGGATCCGTTTTCGTGTTTAGGGCTGGAATGGTCGGCAAGATGGTACGGTTGATGATGATGTCGAGCTCAGATAATGCATCCTCGAGACGGTGGTCCCGATTAACTTTGAGTCGTTGCGCGACATAGGCACCGAAATCTTTGAGCATCTTGTATTGGTCATGTCGACCAAAGAACCGCAAATCATCCAGATTATTTTCCGCATCATAAGTCCAATATTTTTGACTAACAAAAAATTGGATAGCAATGTCCCGTGCAATGGCCGCAAAATTATCCGTTGTTGTGATCGTTTTGACATCACGGAATTGACCGAGTAGGGCGATGATGTTATCAATATGGACAGGGAACCGTGAAATGATTCGCTCAGGGTGTTCTTCAATATCGCGCGTTTTAATAGGTTCCATCATGTTGAGGAGACCCTTAGACACATCGATACGAACCTTATTTTCAGGGTCTAACCCGAAAGCCATCAGATGGTCAACACTGTCGACATGGTCACACACGATATGCGTCACACTATGCCCCTCTAGGAGATAAGCTCGTGAGGCAACCTTCGACAAGTAGATTTGACTTGGTTCCTGAATTTCATCAGAAATGGTATGCGTCGTATTGTTAGTGTCGTTTCCGACAATGAGTGCGCGGTGATTCTTAAAGTTATAGGCCGCATGAGAACGAATCAACTTACCGACTGATACACCAACATATTCGGACCCGACCGTTCGGTCTCCACCGGAGTCCACAAACAAGGCTGAGATAGCCGCATCATAGGACGTCATGTCATACATAACATCTTTATTTCCGGATTGTTTGTTTGGACCATATGTCAATAACGGTTGGGCCAACTTGTTGATGTCGAGCGAATAGTGAATACCACGTGTTTCATCGTTCGCCGCAATATAGTCCGATACAGCAGAAACAGCTTCTTCCAAAATTTGTTCATTTGGTGCTGTAATGAAGGCCTCTGCAGCAAATCCAACAACCGAATCTCCCTGGTTGATGGCGCGTAGCAATCCTAGGTCATACGCAACGGATGCTGATTGTTTAGAGACATTCTCTCCAGAATCGGATGATAGAACGGCTAATCGACGTCGTTTGGTAATTTGTTTTTTCGTGAATTCGTTGTCACGTCGCTCGAATGAGCGAACGAAGGTTACAGATACCCCGTCTGGTAAAATATCTTTCTGGTTGATATTCCACAAAATGAGGGACCATGTGTGCGATAAGTCGTTTGTTTGGTGCACCTTCAAATGCATTTTGAGCATGGTCGATACCGCAGTTGGCTCAAAGTCAATTTCATACTGACGACCCTGAACGTGGTGCATTTTCTTGATGACCGTGAGGGCGGGTTTCGTTTCCGATAAGTAGGCTTGAGGTTTCATCAACTTCAAGTCAACCAAAGTTTCACGGTTGTTCGTTGGAACAAACAGCTTCACTTTTTTCTTAGAGGTCTTAACCGGAGGACGTTTAGAACCTTTTTTCTTCATATTTTTTACTGGTTTTTTGGAACCCGATGTCTTGTTGGAAGGCATCGGTCTCTTTTTAGAAGAGGTCGGTTTCTTTTGACCCGCCTTTGTGGGTTTTTTCTTTTTTGCCACAAGGGAGCTCCTTTCTTGTCATTTATCTTAATTATAGCATAGGTCTGGTGTTTTCACAAGCCCGGAACCATTAAACAAAGCGTTTGGCCTGATTCCGTCGACCGCTCGACCGATGGTTATCCGGTTCATAGCTTAAAATGCGAGAAATCGCACCATCGAAGTCGGTAATCCTATTTCGCTTGGACTCGTCCAACACCTCCCGTTTAATGGTAAGGGACTCTTCGGTCACTAGTAGAGCATTAGGTGAGCCAACCTTGGCCCCTCGTTTAATGAGGGTGATATCCTTGACCGAGCGGACACGAGACAACGCTACATAGCCAAGATTCGGCATCCAGCACTTGGTCAAATCGACCAGGATATTGTCTAGAGTCTGGCCTTGTGATTTATGAACCGAAATCGCATACGCCAACTTAATAGGATATTGAAGGACAGTAAGAGTTGGGACGTCCATCACCACAGACCCTTGAGCCGTCTGAACTCGTTGGACTTCGGTCTGCGAATAGGCATGTCGGTCCAAAAATCGGATGAGATATTCGCGACCGTCTCGTTCATAGCGAACTTGTGGTCGGTCTGCCCCTACAAATGTGCCAACCATTCCATTGCAAACTGGAAAAGAAGCCCGCTCACCGGTTTCTAAATCAATGATGCGAACCTCAGGAGTCATAGCTTCTGGGTCGATATTTTGTGTAATCATGACCCTGTCACCATCCTTTAAGGTAAGGGTGTCCGGAATACCCAGTGATTTGGCGTAATTTTCTGCTTGCGCTGAGTCGTAGCTGGCGTGATAGGTATAGATTTGACCTTTGTTATAGGCTTGTTGCTGCTGATTATGGGCATCCACATCTCGGTTAGTGGTCATGAGAATGGACGCTTTAGAGGCTTGCACTTCCTTGGTTACCGGAATAGAAGCCAAGGCTTCTAAGTTCTCAGGTGAACGACCCTGTCCTGTTGCAATGTTATCGAGTATAAATTTGAGGGTTTGGTCACCATCTGCTCGCCACGATTTATCCAAGTAGCAGGAAACTGGAGCAATCTCCTTCCATGCCGGGCATTTATAGGAGGTCTGAGCAATCGAAGGCCCATAGGTTTCGATGTCTTCCTCTCTTGCAACAGCAGGCAGTTGGGAATAATCTCCAACCAAAATCATTTGGGGTAAGGGCCCTCTGGCATGAACCAGCCGGTCAACAATGAACTGAAGCCCTTGGGCTGAGAGCATGGAGACCTCATCCACAATGAGGACATCCAGTGTTCTTAGTTCCTTCTGTTGGCGTCGAAACCATGGTGCGGAGGACCCATAGGTATCCAAATAGTCATCATAAGTGCCTTTCCAAACCCCTAACCCCGTCATACGGTGAACAGTGGTGCCGCCAATACTGAGGGCCGCAAGGCCTGTCGTTGCCGTGACTGCAATGACGATACCTGGATGTAATTGTTTCATACAATCAACAAACCGCTCCAAGGTGTAGGATTTACCCGAACCCGCACCACCAGACAAGAAAATGTTTTTTCCTTGTAGCATGTGAAGGAGGGCTTCGGCTTGACTACAGAATTGAGCGTCCGAAGTGGCATCCTGAAAGGTTTGGTAACCATTGAGAACGGTTTGTTGAATCAGTTTAATTTTTTCCTTTTTTGATTCATACATGATTTGTGCTTCCTTGTGTTCTTTCTAATTTTCTATCATTATTATATCACAAATTGTGCGGAAAAGAAAGGAACAGCTAGGAATTCTGTAACCTTTGTGATATAATAAAGGTAAGAATGCAGAAAGGAAGATGAAATGCAAATCCCAGAAAAAATTCAAAAACAAATTGAAACCTTTGAACGGATAAAGAGCCGATATCCACATTTGGCTAAGGCGGGCTCACCCATTGAAGTTCCCGCGGCACCCATCTTGGGTCGGGACACAACCGAGCTTCGATTGGCACTCAGGAATCCGGAGAAGGCAAACGTAATCTTACTAGGGGACCCGGGTTCCGGTAAGACCGCCTTTATGCAAGGTTTCACCTATGATGAAGAGTCATCGAATTACCTAGTTATCTCCATTAACGTAGAGAGGATTATCGAAAACAACAAAGGCGATAAAGATGCTGAGCTCGCAAACGGTCTTCAAAATCTAGTGGCAGAAGTTTCTCAATACTGTCAGGAGCAAAACGTCATTATGACCTTATTCATTGATGAATTCCACCGAATTCCAATGTTATCCCCATCAGCGGTTGAAGCTATGAAGCCAATCCTTGAAAAATCGGCCTACAACGGTTTTCGAATTGTTGCAGCTACAACCTTTGAGGAGTATGACCAATGGATTGCACCAAACCGAGCGTTAGACCAACGTCTCTTGCGTATGACCATTGCAGAACTATCTCGTGATGCCGTCATCAACATCCTCAAATCCCGTGCCCACCAGTATAAAGTATATGAGTTGGCAGAAGACGGAATTTTTGATGATATTTATGATACATCTAAAGAGATTTTGCTATCCAATTCACAACCTCGTGCGTCCATTGATATTTTCAACGCCATTATCGGTACCATTACCAAAACTGAATATATGCGGAATGGGAAACTGATTCGTGAATACGCAACGCCAAAAGAGTTGGATATCCCTGGAGACACCGTCCTTTGTCGTCGAATTCTAAACCGCGTCATCAGACGTGCCTATGGGATCGACATCGATAACCATGTTCGAGTGGACGTATTACGAGACGCGCTAAACAAACGCATCTATAATCAACCAGTTGCGGTTCAGAAGGTAATGGACCGCCTAGAAATGATTCTCGCAGGATTCAATGATCCTACACGTCCTCGAGGAAGCCTCTTATTCACAGGGCCCACAGGGACAGGTAAGACCGAAATCACTAAGGTGGTGGCTGAGGTTCTGAACATCCCGTTGAAACGTTTTGATATGTCTCGGTATTCGCGCCCTGAGGACGCCGTTAGTTTCGCTGACGACTTAGCTCAAGCCGCTTGGGCAGCACCAAACGGACTCATCCTGATTGACGAGGTCGAGAAATCCTCCCGGCAAGCTATCAATAACCTGCTTCAAGTTCTGGACGATGCCCGATTGACGGCGGCAAATAACCCCAACCGTGTCATTTCCTTTACGGGGAATATCATCTTCATCACAACCAACCTGGGTTCCGAAGTCTATGAGCACAAAAACGGTTCGACGGAGAAGACACCGATATCGATATTGAGGTCATCTATAAATCCTTGTCTGACGATGAGCGGTTTGAAACAGCCGTACTCGGACGTATTGATGATATCGTACCCTTCCTTGGTTTGCCAGAATCAGCGATGATGAAGATCGCTAATCGCGACCTCGAAACCAACCTATCCATTGTGGAGACGGACAAACGGCGTATTTTGGTATCCCCTGACATCATCCCATACATTGTAAAAGACCGAACCAGCAAGGACAATGAACGCGGGGGTGCCCGTGACGCAAAACGGAATGTGAAATCAGTCGTCTTGCAGGTAGTCGCCCATTATTTGGCAGACGCCAAAGAAGAAGTACCTATCATTCTCCACCTTGAAGGTCGTGCTCGGTTCAAGAATTCGGATATTTTGGACCCCTTATCCGCACAAGTCGTCCTCAAAGAATGCCATCCAAAAGCTACTGTTGACTATTGGATGAAGCAACTTCGGGAACGCATGAAAATGCAATTGGTGGACGATGGTATCTTCGTGCCAAATAATTGGACCAGTAAGGATTTCGCTACGGCAATTGTGCAAGGAACCCGACAAGGTATCCGACACTTCAAAACAATGGTAGATGATGAGCTTATTTGGCTCGGTGATGCAAAAAAATAGAGCGATATCGCTCTATTTTTGTAAAAAAAAAACGGGGCCGAGCCCCAGGAGAATAAAACACAAACCACGTATCGCACATGGCGCGACTGGACTCCTCCAGCCTTAACTATATAATACCATAGAACTGGGAACGTGTCAACAAAAAGAAAAGAACCTGATGGTTCTTTTTTCTTATTCAGCGTCCTCGAATTGTACACCAGCGTCTTTGGCACGTTGGTACAAATTACCCATAACCTGATTAACGTCACGCTCAAGGTCATCCCAGGCGGCATCATAGTCAGCCAGTTCCGCTTCTTTGGTTGCAAGTGTTTCATCACGTTCGGTCAACTGTTGCTCAAGCTCTTGAATGCGTGCATCCTTATCTGCTCCATTTTGGTCGAGCAAGGACTGAAGACTGTCGCGGTCGGCGGTAACGGCCGTGAGCTCCGAATTGAGACGGTCGTTTTCTTCTCGAATTTTACCAACAGTCTCGCGCAAATCGTTGAGCTCGGCATCATCCATTTGTTTGCGTTGCATGAGTTCGTTGAGATTGGCTTCCATTTCATCCATAAGAGCGGTGAAATCATCGATGCGCTGATCCACATGACCACCGGTTTGGAGAGCCTGCGTCAACTGACCGTTCTCCTCACTCAAATGGTTGACTTGCTCAGCAAGTTCATCATTTTCATCAGCAAGCTCATCCTTGGCTTGAATGGTCGCTGCAAGGTCGCCCGCATATGCCGCAATAACGTCAGATGAATCTTCGGCGTTGGTGACTTCATTCCATTTGTTCTTTTTCGCATCTTTGAGGGTGAGAACGTCAAGTTCAACCACCTCACCTGAGCGAATTTCTGATTCTTTCACCCCTAGTGAGGTTAAATTGCTTAGTGTGCTCATTTGTGTCTATTTCCTTTCTTATGCTTTCGCCAATGCGAGTGGTGTTTGTAGGTCCATGCGTTCGTGAAGTCCGCTGTCGCGAATGTCTTGAACAAAACCATTCCATACAGATGCTAGCACACCTGCGTCAGTTTTTTCTTCATCAGATGTTTCACTTACGGGTTCATCCTCAATCGTAGGAACGTCCAAATCAGCGTCCGTAGCTGGAGCGTCATCCAACTCAAAAGTTGGCTCATCCAATGCATCCATGAAGGATTGTTCAGGGCTGTGTGGAGCCACCGGGAAGATAAATCATCTACACGATGAACAGCCTCACGTTCTGCCTCCTCTAAATCAGCCAAAGCCTTTTCTAATGGTGGTGTTGGTGGTTCTACAACCTTGTCTTCGATTCGCTCATGAACCGTAAAGCTGGCTGATTCATCATCCAATAGTTCAGACGCGGTGCGCAATTGATGAACCCGCTTATGGTTCTCTTCGACTGAGCGCTTCAATTCACTTGCAAATGTTTCAATGTCTGTGATTTCTGCGTCACGCCCGGGGCTGATGGTTCTAGTAATGGAACGTACCGTTTGTTCCACAATATCAGCATCTTCTTTGTGGTGAAGGAACTTCATCACTTCAAGTGCAGTATCGTCAATCTCACCATTTACTCGAATACCTGCCCCGTTCGGTGTGAAGGTCACAGGGACATGGTGAGCAAGATAATCATCATAGTGCGATGTCAAACGAACAGCTTCGTCGTCTTCATACGTTTCAATCACCGATGCAAAGGCATCGGCAATCAGTTCTTGTGGAACAGGCTGATTCTCAGCCAAGTACTTCCACATGTCATTGTTTTGTCGCAATTTTTGCGACACGGCATAGGTTAATAAGTCCATATTTCAGTTTCGGATTGGAAATCCAGTTCCTTTCTGTACGATTTGAGGTTTGTTCTTCACCTTGATATCTACATTATATCATAGGCAGCTGCTCCGAAAACCTGTCAATGATGACAAATAAGTAGATTTTATCATCGGTTTCTCTCACGTTCGTCAACAGCTACATTCCCGTATCCACAAGAGGTGGGTAACGACAGAGGTAACCTCCTAACGCATCAAGAGGAATAATCCTCAGAGGCTGAGCCGGCCTCCAAATTTTATTTTATTTAGCTAATGCTAACAAGTTGAGAACGGCATTGTGGTCACGGTCATCTTCATAACCGCATTCATAACAAACATATTCATGATGTTTGGTGCCATGTTTAGCATTTCCACTGAGAGTGATTTTCTCATCACCGGTTTTAACGTGACCGCAGTTAGAACAGCGTTGAGTGGACGGATAGAAACGGTCTGCAATAATGAGGGTTTTACCAAACTTTTCAGCCTTGTATTCCATCAATTGGCGGAAGCGACCAAAAAGAGAACGATGAAGGTTTTTAGCCTTCTTTTTCATTTGCATGCCTTTTACATCCAAGTCTTCAATCACGATAGTATCAAACTGGCGATACAAGTCAGTGGTAAATTTGTGAAGCAAGTCATTTTGAATATTGCGAATTCGTTCGTAGGTTGCTTGCAACTTGGCTCTCGTTGCTTGATACCCTTTTGAATGTCGGTAGTTCTTATTGACTTTGCGTTTCCGAGCGAGTTGTCGTTGATAGGTACGAACCCTCTCATGTAGACGGTCTAACACCTCAGGTTTTAAGCTGGTTTGACTCTCCGTTGTATCAAAATGGTCAACATTAGCGTCAACTGCTGTCTTTTTTTCCCGTCTTAGACAGAGCGACCGTTTCAACATCCATGGTAATGGTTGCGATATATTTCCCTTTGGTACGCGTAACCGCACAAAGCTTGAGTTTCCCGTCAGGGATAGACGCCCCTCTAAAACGGATGCTCGACCACTCGCCTTTGTAGGCGTGTGGTTTATCGAGCACTAATCGACCGTTGATAACCCGAGCACGGTCCGTTTTGAAACCTTGTTTGGGTTTCTTACGGCTTTGAAACTTAGGTTTATTAGTTGTTTTTGGGTTCTTGAAAAAGAGGTTCCAAGCTGTTGTCAAGTCTTTAATAGCTAGTAACAAAGCCCGTGCAGAAAGCTCGTATTGCCAATCAGCTTTTTGAGCCACCAATTCATCGCGCACTTCACGTTCTGCGGGTGAAGGAAATAGCGCTCTCAGAGTTTGTTCTTCCTTAGAAAGCTGGATGGTTTTGTCGGTTAGGGATGCCTTGATTTTAGCTCGCAACTCAACCGGTAGGCCAATCAGGCGGGCTTCATACATGGCATTCCAACGCTCAAGACCCTGGTTCCAACAGTAACGTCTATAATCGCATAAGGAATCAAGAACCGTTTTCATGGTCTTGTTGGGATATAGCCGAACTTGAATGTTTAACCTCACGGTCCAGGACCTCCTTATTTTCTTTATATATCTATATTACCATGAATGGGCGAGTAAGTCAAGGAACCCCATTCAGGCAGCTCCAAAACACAAGGGTTACTTGTCGTCTGGAAGTGGAACTTTCGTCGAGGCAATGGTTTGAGCCTTAGTATATTGAGACGTTCGGAAGGATGCTGATAGAGTTCGTGACAATCCGTAAAGTTCCGTATACTTATTCCAGCGGGCTTGGTTCATCGATACAACAGCGGATGTGACCTTACCGACGCTTTCGATGGCAGTGATTAAGTCATCAGCGTAGCGAGGGTCAAGGCCCTCGATGCTTGAGTTGCTTGAGTTTCGGTACTCAGCTTCGCTAAAGGTTTTCCCGTCAACAATGATACCAGTCTGTGGTGCAACCAATTCTGGCAGTTGTTGAACTGGTGCCTCATCCACTTTATCGGTCGTGGATTTATCATCAATATCATCATAAATGAGGTTCTTCTTGACAAAGTCTTTCATTTGGGCTGGCGTGAGTAACATTTCTGTTCCGAGAGCTTTCAATCGGTCGTATTCAATTTCATAGGTTTTGAGTTGGTCATCCAATTTGGTTTTTGCAGCCTGAATCATATTCGTGTTTGAGTTAGTACTCAATTTGGTCGATAAGGCTGACAGATGAACTGAACCGTCATAAAGCGGTGATGCTTCTTGTTGCTTCGAGATTGTAAGTTGAAGTGGTGTAGTCATGTCCTGCTTGCCCTTTTGGTTGACCCACAAGTCATAAATACCACCGGTATTCTCAGTTTGGCTCAGGTCTAACTCAACAACTAGGATACGTTGTGACGAGTCAAATGGAACAACCTGATACCGATACGTAATCTCGTCCGGTTTAGACACGCCATTTCTTGGAGTCACACGAACATCAAACCATCAGTCGTTGATGGGACACCGGACGCTGAATCACCAACCAGATTGAACGTCATCACGTGAACATTATCTTTATGTGACGACAATAGCGGGGTGACAGAGAATCGACCCGATTGGAACACCTTATCCTTAACAAGGACGAACTCATTTGAGCGGTATTGTTTTTTAGCCTCATCGACCAAATGAGCCGCGCGTGGAACAATTCCGACCAGCGTACAAAGGACGATGAGCCACAGAACGAAGATGCGCCGAGCGCGATAGCGAAAAGGACTCATTAAGAGGTATAGGATACCTTTTCGGTCTAGATACCCTTTAAAGGCTGCCCAGTTGGCCAAGATGGTTTCATCCCAGAACCGGGACCATGAGAATGGCTCCTTGACATCCTGAACAATGGAAATATCTCGATTACGCTTCACTTTATCTTTCGATTTCAGTTTCTTTTTATTCTTCGCCATCTGTAACCACCTCCTTCGGTCCACCTTCTAATCCCATGGCCGCCAATAAGACATCGACTGGGTAGTCTGCAGGACGAATTAAACGCGCAGTACCGCGTAGGGCTTTCATACACCGCTTAACATTTTTGGGTTTGACTTTAAGGACTAAATATTGTTGAACGCTTCGTCCGATATCACTGGTACCAGCAGCGATCAGCAACCCTTTTCGGCGGTTGCTCATGCGTTTTAAGTCATCACCCTCGAACTTCTCAGTTCGGTCCAGAGTTTCTTTTAGGGCCATCATACCGGTGTCACTATCATGTTTGGTAATGATATCGAGACCCTCACCACCCTCCATGACGTTGAAGAGCTGTTTCACCGATAAAGCCTGTTGCTCGTAATCATCAATAGTGGACCAGTTATTGATTCCACTGGTCGCAACATAAACAAGGGCATAGTTACCAGACATGAGCGAATACCATACGCGTCAATATCCGCTTCGCTTTCAATATTTCGAATACCATGACCGATAGTGTTTGTCGTCGCGTGTGGCGATACGACCATTTTGATGGGTTTTTTGAACACGATGCCGTAGAGGTTGGTTGCCATTGAGCGCCCTGTCGGAGTTCTCCCCAAAAGGACTGAAACGAAGGCTAAATAACCAATGATAGCCACGAAGTTAAATTTGAACAACGGTGTCATGAACAACAATATACCAACAATACCACTGCCCAAGTACACGCCCACGTCTCGATAGGTTACGTTAGCCACAATCGGTGTATTTCCGAAGTTTGATTGTTGTGTAATTTTCATGTGTGATCCACCACCGTTTCTAAGTCATAGACAAATCCATATTTCGGCGTTTCCCAATGAAGGGGTGCTCCGAAGCGATAGTATTTTCGCCCCGAAGCTGCTTCATACATGGTGATGAATGCTTTTAAGTCGCCATCCTGTAGCCAGTTATTGATGACCTTAATCGGTACATCACTAGCTACTGCGAGGTCTTTCAGGGTGTAGAGTGGTTCACCCCATAAGGTTTGCATTTTAACCATAAGGTTTCCTTTCTATTGTTCAGGTGTTGTCCCTGTTTTGGTGAGCAACTCAGTGACCAATTGACGTGTTTTCTCATTATCTTCCGCATATTGGGCCACCAATTCGACCAATTCTTCACGTGATAACTCCGCCGTTTGTTGACGAGCGTCTCGAACAGCTGGATTGACGTTCAATCCAGCGAAACTACCTGACTCGGTGAATTGTGCAGGTGCATCTTCACCGACTTCATCGATTGGTTGATAATCCACCAACGTAGATTTATCCACATACCGCATCCATAGAGGTTCTCTCACCTGTTTTTTAGTTTCGTTTCGGTGAATTTCCTCTTGCTTGAATTCATTAGCACGAAGCTCTAACGCTTCTTGAATGTCGACACTCAATGCTGGTAACACAACATCTGAACCCTTGTCAGAAACGCGTACATCAACAACCTCTTCAGCTTCTTCAGCTTCGTGAGCTTCAATAGATTTTTGAGTTTCTAAGAAATCATCAAGGTCAGTCACTTCCATTGGGATAATGAAGCGATCTTTTTGGTATTTCTTCTCAGGTGCCCCATACACTTCCACGAGTACATCGCGTACCATGTCCGGTGATTTGGTAAATTGACGCAAGAATTTAACAGCCGAATTGAGATAGAGCGTATTATTGGTAATCCGAATATCGCCATAACTGATGCCCGGTACCGTCTCTTTGATAGCTGTGATAAAAGCATCCAAATCAAAATCATAGTGGTCTTTGAGGACGCTTAGCATGCCAAAGATGTTGTCTGAGTTGCGTTGCATAAGAGCTAACGGATCAAGTTGATAAGCACCACGAGTTTTGTAGTAGTTGATTTCGCGGATAAAGGCTTTAGAGTTATATAGGAATTCTGAGTAGTCATATGCGCGTTCCATATGGTATCGAACAAAATATACTGCAAATTCCAAAGCATGGTCTTGTACCCAAGTCTCAAACGTTTTTTTGGCCAAACAGCCCCAGTGCGCGAGCCTTTTTCTTCCATACTGCTTGCTTTTAACCAAACATGGAAGAATACGACGACGAAGGGCATCTGTTTCTTCAGTGATTTGGGCCGGGTGGTTGGTCAAGATGGTGTGGAATCCAAATGCACGCTGGGATTTCCGACGCTCATATTTTTCCTCTGTTCCCATGTATCCGTCTGTGATCATTGTCTTGATAGCTGACACTTTCATTTGATTGAAGTCGTGGTTATTTCCGTCTTTCGTTGGAGCCCCAAATTCAGCTTCTAAGTAGACATTCATACGGGTATTGACGAGGGATTCGGATGAGAATCGGTTATCTCGACTGAAATGCTCATCAAAGTCACCATTGATGGTGCTGAAGGTTTTGGTGAATAGGGCGTTTGACAAGGCTGTTACGAGGGTTGATTTCCCTGAACCTGGGTGCGCTGATGTCATCATCAACATTTTAGACACCGATGGGTCGTCAACTCGAATATTACGAAGAGCCGCACCCATATACCATGCAAAGCGTGCCTTATTGGTTTCGTCAAAAAAGGCATCCAAAAAGCGATTCACCAAACGAGTGTCCATGTCCAAATAGTTCATTGGGTTTGGATACGGTACACGACCTGTCACCATATACTCCGGATTTTGATCATCAGCAAAGGCCATAAAATGATTGGCTTGCGGAACACTTGGTGTGTGCAGGTAGGTCAATTCTTCAGAGATATTTTTGTACAAAGCTGTACCGTCTTCGAAGAATTGATTCAATTCCATGATGATTTGATTGACCGGTTTAATGGCTAGTGCTTGCAATTCATTTGGACTGAGGGATGTGATGTCACGAATGTAGTCCTGAATGGCATGCGCCGCAAAGGTAAACGCAAGCATTTGGAATTGATGGTGAGGTGTAAACACAATGTGGTCACGAGTTCCGTCGAAATCCAAATCCATGCGGACATCATCTTCACGCACCAACAAGTTGGTGATCGGATTGATGTATGCCTCTACAACAGGTTTTTTGGCGTGGTTTACGAAAATATTTCCGTTGTTTCGTGCGACGGAAATGCGTAAACTACATGGCTTTTTAGATGCCATTGATGTATTTTCAATGACAGCTTGTGAAAACAGCGCATACAAAGCTTCTGAGAATTCTTCCTTCGCAGCTGCTTGTCGCAGAAACTGAATAAATTCAGGTTTAGCTGTTTTGGTCGCCTTATGTTCATAACGACGACGGTGAATAGTGTTCAAATTCAATTGACTCATATCGAACCTCTTTCTGTTGAATTGTCGGATTAGGATTTCTCCTAATGCTAGTTTATCAAGCCCTGATGTGATTGTCAAGGTTTGGCGGGTAATTGAGTAATAATGGTTAAAAAAATGACGCGTTGCGTCAATGAAGGCTCACTTGTGAGACTATAATCAGTATATCATAGACCCCAAGAACGTGTCAAGTGGACCCGGGGAATTTCTCGAAAAAAAAACGACGTGATAATTTTGGACAAAAAAAACGAGCGTCTGTGGACGCTCAGGATCGTAGAGTCAGTAATCGAACACGATTAACTATCTGTAGTATAGCATAGTCGATTGAGTGTGTCAACACTTTTTAGCAAAATTTTTTAAAATTTATGATTTTTCAGGTATTTATGGTGAAATGGGGGCTGATTAGGACGCATTAGGGTACACTCGATTCGAGTAGGACAGATACGGAAACTTGAAATACTCCCGGGTTGCATTCGGATGTGTTTGGACGGATTGAGGAAGGTGTGGACATATGCGGGTATATTCAGACGAATCATAAATAATCAGGATGATATCGGTGATTTTTCTATCGATTCGGTGCGATGTGGTGAAATTCGGTGGAACACGGTATATGACTGATTCATGGGAGTGCTGTCAGCATTTTGCGCCAAAAACGCTGACTCATCGTCGCCGTTTTTGGCGCGGCTGGTACATACGTACCAGCCCAAAAAATGGGGCTGCGCTTCGCTCGCCCCAACCCCCTTCCTTCTCACGAAATCAAGAAGATAGGATAGAGGAAACCATGGATAAGAATTCTGTAGGACAAATCGACATAGCCGTCACCATCGGACTGGGTGGATTGATCACACAGACTGTCTGGCTTGGACCAGCGTCACTCAGCTTACCGGTTGGGATGTTGTTAGGTCTATGTTATACGGTATGGAAAAACCGCGACAACACACGTATGACTAGTGCGTTCCCGAAACCAAGCAGGAAGACTTTCTACTATATAATGATTGGGCTTTTTGTTCTATTAGTGAGTGGGTTTATTATGAGTTCTATACCAAACGGAATGACTACAAACCAAAAAGACGATCGAAAAATAGCATCAAAACTTTGGGAGCTGTTCGATTAGGTATTGGCATCATTGTCATCGCACCGATTGTTGAGGAATATTTGTTTAGACACCTGGTGATTGGACCATCTGGCGGAACTATGCGACTCGTCATATCCAGTGTGGCATTCGGGCTTATTCATGCTCCAATTAATCAAACGCTCGCATTCACATATTATGCGACTATGGGTGCAACCCTTGGATTGTGCTATATGCGAGGAGAGAGAATGACGACTAGTTTACCAATCCATATGATTTACAACAGCATCGGCTTTCTATTGATGATGATGTGAGAGCTCGCTACTCGGTGATACCACCATCATCTACCGCGGGAGAGTTTGGGGGGAAAGCGAAGGATTGGGGGAAAAGCGAAGGATTGGGGGAAATGAGGAAAGAGCATAAGGTTATTTCTGTAGATTATCACCGGAAACCCTAATGCTTACGCAACTTCTCAATATGTCACAAATTGAATAAAGGAAGGTTGTTTATGAAAAAACTAACAATATCACTCACAGGACATCGGCCACCCAAGCTTGCAGGATATAATATTGGAAGCCCGTACTACAAACGCATGCAAGAATATCTAGAAGGATTAATAGAAAAAGCGATCCTTCGTTGTGATACCCTTGAACTGCATTCAGGAATGGCTCTGGGCGCAGACACGGTATGGGCACAAGCCATCCTCACAAAGAAAACGAAGTATCCAGACAAAATCATTTTCGTGGCCGACATACCCAGCATGGAACAACCATCACTCTGGCCAAAACCATCACAAGACGTGTGGGCAGATTTAATCAATCAGGCGGATGCGGTCAACACGTATGTACAAAACAACCCTGGAAAATCCTATGGGTACATATTAAACCAAAGAAATATTGGTATGGTGGACGCATGTGACATTCTAATTGCAATTTGACGGCACACCTGGAGGCACCCATAACGCCACAACATACGGAATGAAGAAACAAAAATATATACACCGAGTGCACCCAGACACTTTCAGGTGAGAAGAAAGGAACAACAAATGGATAAAAACAATTTATATCGAAATATATCATCAACAGCTAAAGATTTAGAGCAATTGTATGAATATCAAGTAATCAATTTAACTACGCTGGCAAAACGACTCGCAGCCAATCATGCAGATATTATCGACACGAATCAAGACGCACTTGCGTGCCAGTTGCACTTCACGAAATCAAACGGTGGTGTAACTGAAACAAAACGATTCAGTTTGGCCGACTTTGAGACAGAAGATGCATTGGCCGTTGCGTTGACTGAGTGGGTCACAACAAAATAATTCACAAACTCAACGAACGTGATGGGAGCATTGTAAAATTTGGATTGAAATTTGGATTTTTTGAAAGCGGTAACAAAACCCGTTATGGCGCGATTTTAGATTATTTGAACATCAAAGTAACGAAAAATTGAAAAAAATTTTTTCTGACCACGATTAAAAATTTTTCTAACTTTTTTTCAAAAATAGACAGTTAGAAGAGAAAGTCAGCCATACCAATATTTGTAAGCGCTGACATTTAATCCAAATTTCAATCCAAATTTCTCCAAATCCCTCTTAATGGGTCGAGAAATAGACAAATTTAGATAAAATGTCTAATTATAAGTACAAATATAAAAAGTTTGTGAAATGTTGAAAAAAAAAGAAAGGAACAACACAAATGGGAACCCAAATTGCCGCATTGTTCGATATTGACGGAACCATCTTCCGGGACTCTCTAGCAGTCGAGCATTTTAATCACTTGGTGAAATATGATGTCATCCCAAAAGAAGCAAAACTGTTGACATCATCCGTACAACATGCTTGGGAAAATCGTGAAGAGGATTACGAAACATATTTATCAAGTGTTATGAATGTTTATGCTCAACAGTTGAAAGGGTTGACAATTGAAGATGTTTCATTTGTGACTAAAAAGGTCATCGAAACTCACGGAAAGAAATTATACAATTATACAAAACAAAGAATTGCTTGGCACAGAGAACAAGGACACAAAATTATCTTTATCTCAGGATCACCTGATTTCATTGTTTCCAAAATGGCAGAATCACTAGGGGCTGATTTATGGTTTGGTACAACATATCTCACCACGCACGGAACCTATACAGGAGAAGTACTACCCATGTGGGATGCCGAATCAAAACAACGAATGATCGAACAACTTGTGAAACAATATGATTTGGATTTGGAGCAGTCATATGCCTATGGTGATACTACAGGGGACGTGACCATGCTAAAGAGTGTTGGACACCCTGTAGCCATTAATCCGAATTCTCGATTATTACAAGAACTCATAAATGCTGAATGGACTTGTACTATCGTAATAGAAAGAAAAGACGTGATTTGGACATTCAAAAATACGGATATTGGAACGACCATCACAGTCAATCAAAATGTACAAAAGAACCCATATGAAGCATTGGCCCAGAAATGTTTAGACAAGTATCCCGGACGACCGATTAGAATTTGTTTGAATCCGTATTATATCATGCCAGATGGGGTTATTTGTGAAGTCGGTTGCTATCAAGATGTCAAAGCTCTTGCAGATGACCTGATGAAGGTAGTAGACCATATTCACATGAATGGAACGCTGACGGAAGACTGGTTGGACGTTTTTCCTGAAACATATACACAGGAAGAATTAGATGAACAAAAGAAATTAGATGAAAAATGGCGTGAGAACATACTGCAAGACTAGACATGATAAGAACTGTATGATACAATGGGGTTAGTAAAAGAAAGGAATCGCAGCATGAATGAAGAAGTGGCCCTACTGACCACGTTGCTGAACGAAAGTATGGATATGTGTGGACTACCACTCCTAACCCATAAAAAAACAAAAGCGTTCGTTCGGGCAAATGACGCACTCAAGCAATTACCCATTGAACAAGTCATCACCCTTGTAGACGATTATGGTTTGTTACTACCCGCGATACTACTCAGTGACGTAAATGTGGATTATGGAATTCTGTTACAAGACCGAACCGACTTGGATGTGGGTGGGTTTATTACCTATATGGATGTTTTTTTGATTCGAGTAACGCAAAACAAAAAACAACAGTTGCAATATTTCACACAAATATCCGACAAAGCTCCTAAGGAAATTCGAAGGCAATATATCAAGGATACATTGGAGGGTATGATAAATACCAAACAAAAGAGCCTAGAACAAATCGTTGAGGACTTAATAAACAAGGAAAGGGAAATGAATGACACAAATAGACGAAATCTATAAACAACTCATAGAGACCGTTTTGATGCGCGGGTACAAATCGACCGGTGACATTCGAGCTCATTATGCGGATGGGCAACCGGCACACACCATTTATCTTCCGGATGCTATTAGTGTGACATTCACACCGGATATGGGACTACCAATCATCACAACAAAACCCGTAGCCACGAAATCAATGTTGGCTGAGCTTGATTGGATTTGGCGGAAAATGTCTAATAATGTAGAAGAACTTCGTCAAGCGGGATCAACTATCTGGGATGAGTGGGAAAAACAGGATGGAACCATTGGACCCGCCTATGGTGCTCAATTGCGAAAACAAGTACGAACAGTACCCAATCGTGATTTAAAACTAAACCAAGTAGAATATGTTATCAATGAATTGATGAACAACCCACGGTCGCGTCGTATTATGACAACCTTGTATGACGTGGATGACCTTGATGAAATGGCCCTGGAGCCTTGTGTATTCCTCACAAATTGGCAAGTTGATGATGAAATAAACTTCACCTAAATGTTGTACAGCGATCCGCAGATTTAGCTCTTGGGGTACCATTTAATTGGGCCCAATATGGTGTGTTGCATCGACGTATGGCACAAGTTCTAGGATACGAACTTGGAAATATGAGTTGGACAATTTTCAACACACATATTTATTTGAGACATAAAGATTTGTTGTTACAACAAATCCACGATGTGTCGCAAGATGAGCCCGTTGGTTTGATATTACCACCAGTAAGTGGTACACCCTATGTTGAATTCTTCGGGGTGCCGTTGACCACGGCACGAGTGGTAAATTATCACCCGAACGAAGGTGATAAGAAACCAAGTGAACGGACTTATCGATACGAGGTTGCAATTTAGCCCCACAACGTACGTCGTGGGGAAATAAACGGGGTTATCACCCCGGCCCCTCCCTCTTTATGAAAAAAAAACAATAGAAAGGATATCAGAACATTTCGACCTGAAACTGAGCCACCTAGTGGTGAAACTGACGGTAGTTAGTAGATTTCAACCCGAAACTGAACCGACACTTGTCGGGAAAAACTGAAGGTAATTTATATGATGTATATATTTTGGAAAACCATTCGCTTTGTATTTCGATGGGCAATTATTGCTTTCGTATTGACATTGGTTGGTGTTGGAGTGCTCACAGCGATTATAGCTGGTGTAGGAACTGTTGCGTTGTTTGATGGAATCACTCATGAAATTGAAACAGCTGGACAACCACGATACATTTACGAGTACGACCCATACACGAACCGTCGCATTCGACGTCGAATTTAAGCGCTATGCGTGCAGAAACAAATCAAGAAAGGGACCTGTTGCACGGGGTATATCACTATGAAAAACTTAATCAAAGAATTTAAACGTCAAACTGAGAACACAAAAGGGGACGAAACCTTTATTTTTGCATATCACAATCCGGACACATTCCGTGGTACCGGTGTTGTCTCAGTTGGTGACGAGGAACAACAAGCTCGATTATTGGCAGGAACTGTCAACGGACTCTCACGTGAAGCAAAAGAACTATTCATGTCTTATGCCGTAACAGATGACCCCGAAACGTTCGTGGCCACAGCCTTGTCATACGTGGAACAAAAACAACATGAAGAAAAGTAGATATACTTTTCTTTTATTTTTCGAATTAAAAACTTTTCCCGTTTTGTTTAGAAAGGAAATTATATGAACGAATGGTATCAAACAATCATGGCAATCAATTTCACCAACAGTGCACGAGCGAACGAATTCGCAGATGAGCTAGATAAGGCAGAAATTGAGAGCCAACCAAATGACTTCGGACCATCGTGGTTGGGCAATATTTTGCACGTATTAGGCGAAAAACTTGATGAGACCGCACATAACGGATATATTACCGAGGTTGATGTTGTCAAATCCCTTGTCTGTGTCGCCTTCGAATCTGGTCGAGGTGTACATTCAGAACCTCTGGTCAAACTGATGAAAAACATCGACCCTAGCGCAACATACACCGTAAATAGTGTACAAATCAAGTGAGGTTGATTAGTGCCTTGTGCATACCCCCCATCCAAACGAAGTTTGCGTGGTGTGAGCAAGGCGTCTTTAGAATTTGATGATTTCATGAAGCCTTGTCATTTGAGGTTCCATCTTATATAATAAAAGTATACTAAAAGAAAGGAGGCGAACGTCATGAAGCTCACATCAAGGTATGGGATAAAGTTAACGGGTGATTTAAAATCACTAGAAAACTCCATTGCTATCTATCGTAATGCTCTTCGCTTTGTAATTCCCATTGTAAATATGCATTGGGACGAACTGAAGGACTTTGAGTATATGAAACAACGAATGACGTATACAGAAAAACTCATTCATTCTACTGGTGAAAATGAAGCTCGTTACGACTTTGATGAGGAATTTCCCAAATTCCCTTCTTATTTGCGCAGAGCAGTACTCAATCGAGCTCTTGACATCGTCTCTTCTTATCGCAGTAACTTAGCAAATTGGGAAAATGAACCTAAAGGGCAAGCTCCACAACTGAGTTTAACTCACTATGATTATCCTGCTTATTACAAAGGGAACCTCTTTCGCAATTTTGATCCAATCGAACACACCATCGAACTCAAAGTGTTCAAAAATGGCGATTGGGTTTATGAAACTTACAAACTAAAAACCTCTGACTGCACCTATTACCTAAATCATTTAATTGGTAAGAAACAAAACGTTCCCATCATCCAAAAGAAAGGGCGCCGTTTTTATGCTGTCTTTTCTTACGAAGAAGAAACGAATTTGATACCGGAAGAATCCATCCGCAAAATCTGCGCTGTGGATTTGGGTTTAGGAACAGACGCCACTTGTTCGATTATGGATCAAGACGGTACGGTTTATGCACGAAAATTCATTTCGTTTAGCAAAGAACACGACCGACTCCATACACAACTCGGGCGTATCAAACGCAATCAAAAACGCGGTTCTCATCACAATAAAACGCTTTGGCGGAGCGTGGCCGGAATCAGCCAAGATATTGCCGATAAAACAGTCAAGGCTATCCTTGACTTCGGAAACGAGCAAGGCGTAGACGTTTTCGTTCTTGAGTATTTAGACTTCAAGGGTAAAAATATCGTCAAACGTGCTCATTTCTGGCGATACAAACGCATTTATAAGGTACTAGCACAGAAAGCCCATCAATACGGCTTACGAATTGCTCGAGTGAATACACGGTATACTAGCCGATTAGCCTTTGATGGTTCTGGCTGGTCTAAACGTGGGCGTGAAATTGCGCCTAGCACACCTTATTCGACACTCCAATTTGCAACTGGCAAATTCTACAATGCAGATTTAAACGCATCATATAACATCGGTGCCCGGTTCTTTATCCGGCACTTACTAAAAACCGTTACGGCGACGCAACGGTTAGCACTTGAGGCAAAAGTTCCTCAGGTAGCTAAGAGGAGCACCTGCACCTTGTCTGACCTCATTAACCTAAGAAGTGAATTTGTCGCTTTAGCGTCAAAAACTCAGGCTTAGGTCGTATGGTCAGAGAAGGAAGTCTGTCATTGGGATGAAGCTGAAACCGCGGAACCTGACGACAGAAGCACCATCCAAACGCAGTTTGGGTGGTGAGGCTTCACATTAGCCATCGCATTTGTGATGGTTATTTGTATATACGCAGTATATAAGAGCTATAAACAAACGCGTGAGCATCAAACTGCAATTCAACGAATAACATTTGCAGCGGTATGTGCCTTGTTAATATTTGTAGCCAATATGACCATAAACACCGGAACCTCATTATACGTTACATGACATTGCGTACCCAAGTGTGATAACGCCAAACAGTATTACATACAAGCTATACAGCACACACCAGGCATATCGATTCGAAGTGACGGAGCACAACGACAAGATTGAATTGCGAGCGCAGACAGGTGAAATTTTCACTGTTGAGCGGACTGATGTGGAACCAGAAATATTAATCATGAAATCACCCATGTAACACTTGCACTTTTGATAGAAGTGTGATATATTAGGGATATCAATTAGAAAGGTAATAAGGTACATTGATTAAACAATTATACGACAAATTATACAAAATGAAACCAGCAAAACAAGCGGACGGATATCCGACGCTTAGTGCATACTTAGATGTAGATGAACTGCAAGTGTATCATTTGGAGAACGAGGGTGATAAGATGTCAACTATCACCACCGTACCAAAGATTACCGATTGCTACAGCGATACAAAAAATGTTATTATCGAAATGAGCTATCCGATGGTATCATTAATCAGTGAGTATCGTCAGCATGGTGAAAACATTCAATTCAACGGTACAGATATCGTTATCAGCCCTCAACCACTGAATATGGAGCGACTATATGTACCCATGGATGTCATCGTCCATGTCGGAGCAGAAACGATTGAAACAACACCCCGCAAGGTTTTTGTGGAATATGGACAAACAAAAATTCAATACGTCATCCCTTGTGCGCAGTTGGCTCAAACAGCAATTGTAGAAGCTGCGGAGATGTACGACGCATTCATGTCGAAAGGAAAACCAACCATTCATTTGTCAAACTGGTCATTTGATTTTGGTGAGTTGCATGTATATGCGGAAGTAAATGATGCAATCGAAACAACAGCTTACGTCAATGGAACGGCAACGCCAGTAAGTGTGCAAATGTTCTTGTCCGAGGGTGACCGAACAACATATAAATTGACTATGCCGGAAGAACTTGCCAATGCGTTATGTGAGCGACTTGCACCATCAGAAAAATATCACGCAACAAGTGAAATCAGAACCGAAAACGGGATTGATACACTACACATCACGCGAACAATTGCGACAGAAAATTTCCCTGAAAATTACAATGAGTTGAAACCCTTCATCGATTATCTCTCAGGATTCGGATACTATGTTGATGATGAAATGGTCTATGATTATTACGAACAACAAAAGAAGTTAAAGAAAGGAAACTATGGTACACGCTAAAGTAATCACATTTGAGGGTATCGATGGATCTGGAAAAACTAGCGTGATTTCAGGTGTCAAGGACTCCCTCGAAGAAAGGAAAAAAAGTTCTTGTGGTACGAGAACCCGGAACAACCGTGATGGGAGAATCTATCCGAGAATTGATTAAATCAGAAACAGTACGGCACGCATCGACCGACTTGATGTTATTTATGGCTGCTCGAAACGATATGGTGAAACAAGTGTTATCACCCGCTGTAAGCATATATGATTACATCCTAATCGATCGGTATACTGATTCGACACTAGCCTATCAAGGCTACGGTCTCGGATTGGATATCGATATGATTCGAACAATTCAACGATACATCACAAAAGATGTTCGGGTTGAACGAACTATCTATTTAGATGTCACACTTGATGAAGCTGCAAAAAGACGAAGTGCTCGGAACGGGGCAGTAGACAAATATGAAGAAAAAGACTTCTTGGAACGAGTCCGAAATGGCTATTTGGAGCTCATTAAGGCAGAACCAGACAGGTTCATGGTTTTGAAAAATCAGGACTTGGAAACCACGGTGAAGCGAGCGACAAATGATATTTTGCGCATTGGTACGAAGCAAGTCACACGACGTACGGTAGAACAACACGCTGGAGAGACAATGACTCTTCGAGCTGTAGTGTCACGCCCTGGTCGTACACAAGATGACCAGCCGACCCTCATGTTAAAAGAATTGAAGAAGAAGGGCGGTCGACGCATCATGGCTGACCATCTCTGGGTGCCGTACACTCGAGAACTTGTGATGGCAGGAACCTTATTACCGGGAGACATGATTGAATTCACAGCTACGGCTACAGCTTATACGAAGCGATATCGCGGACAAGATGTAGAAGAGTATGGTTTATCAGATGTCAAGGATGTAGTTGTACTGAAGAAGATTCCCGTACCAGATGAAGCAGAAGAATTATCACGAGCTGACTTGAGTCATATTTATAGCGTCACACAAGAAGAACTCTACAACGAGTTATTGTCTCGATACGTTCGATTTATCTCGGCGATGGTATATAAATACTTCAAAGGGGACGTGTGATGGCAGAAACTTTTACATTCGAATTGAGTAGGCGTACAAAAAAAGGTCACAACACCTTGAAAAAGGGTAACCAGATGATTTCCGCCAATGACCGATTACATCACCATGTGAAAGCGACTATCACAAGCTACCTGCGACAACTACCGGGAGAATATGAATGGGATGAACCTCAATATGATAAAAAGCATCCATGTGTCGTCACCATTGACGTACAACCACCAACAAGGCGTCGTATGGACGCACCCAACTGGTACCCGACAGTAAAAGCCCTAATTGATGGATTTGTGGACGCGGGGTTGTTGACAGATGATAACAATGGAATCATTGTTGAAACACGATTCAAATCGACCAAGCTTTCTGGCACCAAAAACTACATTCTCAAAATGACATTTGAGGGGGGTGGACCATGCCTGATTTACAATATGAGCAAAAATATATTCCACAATTGGTATGTGGGCTGGATGAGGTCGGCCGAGGAAGTTTAGCAGGACCGCTAGTGACCGCGGGTGTCATACTGCCGAACATCGTAAATTTACCCGAAGTGAATGATTCGAAGCAAATTCCGAAATCAGAACACGAACGATTGGTCAAGGAAATCTATTCCCAAGCCATTGAGGTGAGGGTTGATATTACACCGGCAAATGAGGTTGACAGGTTGGGAATCAATCCTGCTATTAAAGCTTCCATGACGAGGGTAGCTAACTCCTTTGTAAACAAGCCACAAGTATTGCTAATCGACGGGAGTCCCTGGCAAAAGCTAGAATTGAATATCACACAAGAGACCGTGGTCAAAGGGGATACAAAATCCCTATCAATTGCCTGTGCGTCGTTAGTGGCGAAGTACATTCATGACCGTATTATGAAGGAATTGGACGAAAAATATCCTGAATTTGGATTCGCCAACAATACAGGTTACGGTACAGCTCAGCACAAAGAAGCGCTACAACGTTATGGTTATACCCCTGAACATCGAATGAGTTATAAGCCTTTGAGTTTGGGTGGGTATAACGAATATGGGGAGGAGTGATGCAATGAAAATCATTATTGTACGCCCACCACTACAACAATCATCCATTGCATTGTTGAAGCCGTGGGCGGGGAATGAAGAATTAGTGTATACCAATTCCGATTTGTTAGTGAAACTGCGACCAAATACAAGAAAAGTGGATGAGCCGAACCAGGAACAATTGGAGAAGGCGAACGCGATTCATGAATTAATGTTCGTTTACCCGAACATTGATAACCTAAAGCGTGACGCGGGAAATTTGAATAAGCTTCCCGGACAAAAACGGGTCATTGTGGACGGACGCGCAGTCAACGTTGAGGATTATGTACCTCGAGAAATCGACCCCACCAAATGTTTGAGAACTCCGAACGGTGCGCAACTCAGGTATTATCAACAACAGCTCGTTGATTTCACCATGGAGCGTAAACGAGTCGGATTGTTTGTGGACATGGGGCTTGGGAAAACCTTAGCCACACTAGCTACAGTGGACGAACTCTTCAAAAAGGGGTCATTGTCTCCTGACAAACCGATACTAGTCATTGCTCCAAAAATGGTTGCATTAGACACTTGGTCTCGAGAGGCTGAAAAGTGGGGATATGATATTGATGTATTGATTAATATCGGACTCACGAAAAAGAAACGAGAGGCCCTCTTTGAAAGGCTCGAAACGTAACAAAACCCACACTGTTGACAACAAACCCAGAACAGCTGGAGCACATCAAGACGGCCTTTTCCGATAGGATCAATCCATTCCAAATGATTATTGTCGACGAATTATCACTATTTAAGTCAGCTACGTCAAAACGATTCGAATATCTACAAGAGTTAAGTGAACGACTTGAGTATTTCGTTGGGTTAACCGGGACACCAGCCCCCAATTCCTTATTAGATGTATGGTCACAATTGGTCATCATCAATCCAAATATTAAATATGAATTGGGACGGACGTTCTTCCAATATCGGAATCATTTCTTTGCACCCGATGTTGTCAATCCGAGAACTGGCGTTGTCTTCTCATGGAAACTGAATCCGGGAGCAGAAGAAGCCATTTATCAAAAAATAGAACCCCATGTTATTTCCATGCGAGGTGCCGGATTAGTCGACATACCCGACGTGACGTATACAAATGAATATGTATATATGGATAAGAAGTCGAAAAAAGTATATGACTATTTCGATAAGGAAATTCGAAAAGAATTAAGTGGCCTCGACCAAGGTGAACAATTGAATGTACAAACAGGAGCTAATGAAGTCACGATCGCAAATTCAGCTATCCTAAAGTCAAAATTACTACAACTAGCCACGGGCGCAATGTATGATGCGGACTCTACCGTGTCAGAGCGGAAATACACCGTGTTCCATGATGCGAAGATTGAAAAGTTAAAAGAACTAATTAATGTGACGAATTCCCCCGTATTGGTGTTTTATAATTTCGTGTCCGATTTGGAGCGTATTCAAAAAGCCATTCCAGGCATCGCCGTATTAGACACGAAAGATAAAAACGCAAATGCACTAATCAAAAAATGGAACGAAGGACGCATCCCCGTTTTGCTAGCCAACCCAGCCTCTACAGGCCATGGGCTAAATTTGCAGGACGGTGGTCACATCATTGTTTGGTTCTCGCAAACCTGGCGAAACGAAGTCTATCGTCAAGCAAATAAACGATTGCATCGCTCGGGTCAAAAACACCCAGTTCAAATCATTCACATTGTCACTAAGGACACTGCGGACGAAGAGGTTGTACCTCGAATTGATGAAAAAGAGGAACAACAACAAGGTCTGCTGAGTGCCCTTCAAATCGATAACTCATAAGTAAGAAAGGAAGCGCAAGGCGCTATAAGTAACAAAATGAAACAAGTAGAATATGATGTACAAGCAACATTACCGGTAATCACCGAAATGCTGGAACAAGAGGCACAGAAAACAGAAGAAATTTCTGAAAAATTAGTTGGTATCGGGGAAACAGCTATCGCAACAACACGCGCAGCTGTTGATATGCACAAGCAAACACAAGAAAACGAACAACACTTACTGAAAGTGATTGCTGAACAGCAAGAAATTTTAGAAACGCTCACCGGACTCACTAAAAGTGTGAACGAAAATCACATCGATGAAGTGGCCATTCAAGAATTGCAACAATCCTTTGCATCAAAACTTGATGAGGTTCTCAATGTGCATGGTGCAGACAAGGATATGATTGTGTCGCATATTGCAGACGTATATGTATCATATACCGAACGGATAACAGCACTATCCGAGGCTATTGAACGCCTCAATATGACCCTGTCAGACCCCGACTATCAAAAACGAATTGACAGTTTGGATGCTCGAGTAAACGAGTTGACAAAATTAGTAGGAAAAATTGGAGATGCGCAGACAGCTGCGACAACTGAGCAGTTCAAAAAGGTAGAAGCGTTAATGGAGCAACTATCAAGTACAACTGTGGTATTCGAGCAGTCGTTAGAAAAAGCGGACCAAAATCGTACCTTTATTGCTAGCGTGGTACAACGTATGAATATGATTGAAGACCGTCTGGATACTTTGATTGATATGAGCAAACAAGTAGAAAAGGATGGTGAATAATATGGAAGATATGAAAGCTTTATCACAACATGTTATCGCATTACAACATCAAAATCGACTTGTCGAAAAGAAAGTTGATGTTGTTGGTGTCATCCAAACAAAAGTCGAAAACAAGTTAGACGAAACCGACCAGTTACTATCAACATACATTGAGCGAACAGAAGGGTTATCCAACGCAGAAGTAAAGAATCAAAGTGTTGAGTTGACTAACGCTATTGAAAAACTACAAGGGCGTCAAGAAGCGACAGCGGACGATTTGAACAAGTTGTTGCAGCACGTTGGCACACTCGATGACGTCATGGCGAAATCGTTAACAGAAACCCTCGAGCAGTTGGATCGTCAGCAATTGACGAACCTGTCACAATTAGGTTCCCTTTCATCACGCATCGAACAGATCGAAACTGCGTCAAACAAACACATGGAACACACACGACTCGACGGAGTAGAGACTCGGTTCGATGTTTTGAGTGACACTGTGGAACACGTTCGAGACGAAAATGCTGCTGCAAATGCAAAAGTCGACATTGTTCTCGGTCGTGTGGCTGAACGAGCAAAAGAGCTCGAAGACTCAACAACAAAATTGCGTGAAATGAATCACACCTTTGCTGAATTGATGCAAACCGTGGAAACAACACTTGCGTCCGTAGATGAAAAAGTATGTCAAGCATCTCCATTGTATGCAGGTCCTAGTGCGGATGACATCACCAAATCATTCCAAGAATTGGCCAGCATGGATGTTGAAGGTTTGCTATCTACATTGAAATCGGATGAAGGTTTCGATTCCGAAGCTGATGTAGATGATACAGAATCCAGTACAGAGGACACTGAAAGTGAACTCATGGAATTGACTGATGTAACGCGAGAAGTAGTTGATGAATCAGATGTACACGAATTCTCTGAAGCAAACGAAGAAACCGAAAAGCGCGGATTTTTCGCACGTCTATTCGGAAAGGGGTAAGCAATGAACGACAAGGAAAACACAATCCTATCCAGCATTTTGACAGCGACCACAGGTATCGCTAAGACCATCAAAATCATGCGGGAAGAACAAAAACGACAATCGGAGCGCCTGGATGCTATTGAAACGGCAAATGAGTGGTTGAAAGATTCATCAGAAACAACAACCAAACGATTGATTGCGTTAGAAGAAAACGTCGCTAACCGATTGTCAGAGCTTCACAATAACACAACTGATGGATATGAGCGGTTGACACAGCGCTTAGGCGAAGATTCAGAGACGCTTAATCAGTCATTGGAAGACAAAGTTCGCATTATGGTAGACGCCATCACAGATGAGACAGCCATTGATGATGTGAAAGCGTTAATTGAAACCAAGAGTGACGAGAATCTCAAAGCGTTGGCCGGGCACCATGCTGACGTGAAACAAGAGTTTGAGTCAATGAATCAATTGAAAATTATGCGTAGCCTAATCGAATCTCTAAGTACTATGCAGTCCGATTTGACAACATTGACGAAAGCAATTACGAAAAACGCATCGGACTTCGCAGAGTTAGCTGAGGCGAACTCAACCATGGCTGCTCGATTGGGCTCCGTTGACGTTCGATTAGCGTCACTGGCTGTAGAGCGTGACGAGAACAATGATGACGACTTGGAATCGTTAAACGAAGCAGTGAAACTATTGGAAAACTTAGATTAATACAAGCCCCTACTCGGGGCTTTATAAGGAGGAAAGATGTCAGATACAATTATTTTATTATCTGACCGTGATAAAGTTCGTGAGCGCCCCGGTATGTATATCGGGGACACGAGCGAGCTAGGTTTAGAAACAATCGTTCGCGAAGTCATTGATAACGCATACGATGAATACAATAATTATAAAAACCCAGAAGACCCGATTCAAGTCACCCTACACAAAGATAATAGTGTAACGGTTGAGGATTACGGTCGAGGGATATCACCCTACGAGAGCAAGGCAAATCCCGGGCAAATCGAGGAGCGCCTCGCATTCACACGAATTGGGGCGGGTGGTAAAATGCGAGCCAACCGAAAAGCTAACAACTCGCAATTCTCCGCAGGGTTGAATGGTACTGGTGCGGCTGCAACTAACTTTGCATCGGAGTTCTTCGATGTTACTATCTACAAAGAAGACGGGATTTATCACGATCGCTATGAAAATGGTGGTATACCTGTGGTCGAGTTGGTGAAGGGTGGACTACCGAAAAAAGCTAACCCAACCAAACGAACAGGGACCGTAATTCATTTCAAACCAGACCCAAACTTTTTACGTGTGACAAAGGTATCCGCCAGCACTCTAAAACATTTCTTCTCACAAATGCAATATCTCCATCCAGGGTCAACACTGATTTTCGAGAATGAACGGGACGATGAAACCATTGTGTACCATTCAGAAGAAGGTTTGGTTGATTATTTGAAGACAATTGCCGCTGATGATGAAAAATCGGATTTGGCTGGGAAAGTAGTTACCGTTGAGGGTGACGGAACAGCTCAAGTTATGGGTAACGAAGTCAACATGCGACTAAATCTCGCCATGGGCTTATCAAAGAAAGAAAACGGAAAAGTCCTAGCTTTCACCAACACCACCTATAACAAACTAGGTGGTACGCATGAGACTGGATTTTATAATGGATGCTTAGAAATTTTGCGACATTATTACAAAACCTTTAAGAATGAGATTGATGCCCGAAATAAAGCTCGAATCAATTTGATTTTAGAAACGAATAAGGTGACGGAACTTGAAAAACTATTCAAGAAAAAACACGTCGAAGATCGCTTTTACGCCATTATTGATTTGAAACATGATGACCCAGAATTGCAACCACAAACAAAGGACAAGCTTGTGTCTAGTGAGGTTGTGAAATTCGTATCCGAATTGGTGCTCACGAAGGCCTTGAGCGGTTTTGATAAGCAAATAGCCATTGTCCATCAAATGATTGACTCTGTTATTAAGGAATTGTGGGAGAAGGCTAAGGAAGCAACTAGCAATGCCAAAATTGACGAAAAAGATGCAAAACTGAATACTTCGAGCAAATTGGCAGCAGCCAAAACCAGAAACCCCGAAGAAGCAGAAATCTTTCTCGTCGAAGGTGATTCTGCGGCTGGGTCAATCAAATCAAACCGCGATTCAACCTTCCAAGCGGTATTGCCGTTGAGAGGTAAGATTTTAAATGTTGAGAAAACAACCATCGAAAAAGCTCTCGCTAATACCGAAATTAGTACGTTTTTCGCGGCCTTGGGCGCAGGTTTTGGGGCAAATTTTGATATCAACAAGGTAAAATATCACAAAATCATCATCGCAACCGACCAGGACGTCGATGGATTACACATACGGGTATTGCTACTCACCTTGATTGCGAAATACGCAAGAGACTTGCTCATCAAAGGATATGTCTACTTTTTGGAAACACCGTTATACGTCAATGATTTGAAGAATGGTGAGGAACACTTTGTGTACGATGACGCTACACAAACTAAATTCCTAGAAAAAAATCGAAACAAAATCAAAAGCGTACACCGGAATAAAGGGTTGGGTGAATTGGAAGCCAGTCAAGTTGAGACCACAATCCTAAACCCACAAACACGACGACTCATCCAATGCCAAATCACAGATATGGATTTGTTTGAACGACACATCAAGCAACTCATGGGTAACGATGTTGCAGCTCGTCGTGGATTCTTTATCGAAGAGTAGGAGGAGAAATGGCAAAGAAAACAAAAACAATGGAAACCGTAGCCGTGGAAGTGGTTTTCAAATCCAATTTCATTGATTACGGTTTTGAGGTTCTCAAAAACCGAGCCCTACCTGATGTGCGGGACGGGTTAAAGCCAGTACAACGAAATTCCTTATTCGAATACGTTGAAACAAACGCAACCTCGAAACGACCACCAGTTAAAGTGGCAAGACTTTCCGGGGCTATTATTGGTAAATGGCACCCGCACGGTGACGCGGCGGTGGAAGAATCAATTGTGAATATGTCGCAATCATGGAAAAACAACACGCCACTTGTATCCATTAAGGGTAATAACGGATCAATATATGGCGACCCTGCAGCCGCTGGGCGATATATCGAAAGTCGATTAACTCCTGCGGGGGACTCGCTGGGTGAGTTATTATCACCTGAGATTGTTCCCTACGAATGGAACTATGACGATACGGAACAAATGCCGATGGTCATGCCTGCGCAGATTCCGGTGTTGTTATTGAACGGAGCGAGCGGAATCGCTGTTGGGTTGGCATGTTCAATACCGCCACACAACCCAAGTGAATTGTGTGACACAATCGTTCAATACTTGAAAAACCCGAAAATAACAACCGAGAAGTTACTCGAAACGTTGAAAGGTCCCGATTTCCCGACAGGTGGAACAATCATTAATAAGAGTGAATTGCTAAACATGTATGAAACAGGAAAAGGTCGATTGCGTATTCGCGGAAAGTTGACCTATTCAAGCAAAGAGCATGCATTGCACGTTGTGGAGGTTCCATTTACAAAATCAGGGATTGTCGAGAATTTAATCGCTGATATCACAACAGCCTCTATGGAGACCGTGGACAAAAAAGGCAAGCGGATACCACCAAAAATTCCAAACATTTCACAGGTGGAGAACCACTCAGGGAAAAACGGTATTGACATTAAGATTTCATTACGAGCGGGCGCAGACCCAGAGCAGATGAAGCAAATGTTATTCGCATTAACACCACTCGAAGACACGATGACCTATGATTTTCGGGCACTGAACAACCGAACTATTTCGAGATATTCCCTCAAACAATATTTGCATGAATATGCAGAGTTTCAACAAGAAATTCTGATTGCAAAATATGAACGAGAAAAACGTCGAATTGAGCGACGAATGGAAATCCTATCAGGGCGCATCATACTGCAACAAGTGGTGAACGAAGTCATCGCATGTGCCAAATTGTCGAGTGGACGAGCCCACCTAGAAACGATTCTAAAGACGGGTGAGAAGCCAAAAGGTCTACCAAAAGAATATCACAAAACTGTATCTGCGTTCCGATTTACGGAATTGCAAGCAGAAGATATTGCGGGTCTCGCTATTTATCGTATCAGCAAAATGGACATGCAGGCCATCGTAGATGAGGGTAAAAAGCTCCAGAAAGAATTGGTATTTGTGAATGGTATGCTACAGAGCGAAGTGAAGCGACGTAATGAAATCATCAAAAACCACGAAAAAACTAAAACAGCCTACCCTGTAGAACGACGCACCAAAATTATTGATGCAGAATTTGCGAAAGTATCACAAATTGAGACACAAGAGGTGCCTATGTATGTGGGTATGGACCAGTATGGTTACGTGCGAATTCAAGAGAAAACATTTGACGGCGCTACCAAGGTCGGAAGCAAAGGTCGATTAGGTATCTTTGGGATCGATGGGGTTCTTTGGAATATTCATTTGTCGGATGCAAAACCAACAACTGGGCGAGGTGTTTTGAGCAATCAATTGCTACCCGGTGTTGAACCTGTTGGCTACGTCACGTTACCAGAAACAAAATATGGCTTGTTTATTTACAACGACGGTTGTGTCAAACGTTGCGACATGAGTAGATTTATGACGAAAACAAAGACAACTAAAGTGGCATCAGGAAAAATCAGGTCAGATGTGGAATTAGCTAAATATGTATCCATCCCTGAAGGAGCTCAAACGGTGATTATTAACGGGAAAAGTTTAGCGATAGACAAAATACCGTTACAAACTTTGAGCGCGACAGGGGTTAAAAAATTGGATGCGAACGCCGATTATGATGTTGAATTCACAGGTAATATTGTGGAGCAGACAGAAGACACGACGGAATCCGAATTCAATGCATGGTGCATCTTCAGCTCAGATGGTATGTTACACTTTGACTGGGCCATGGACGGTGCGAAACCTGAAGGCTTATACGTCACGTCATACCAAGAACTCCTGGAACAAGAGTTGGTTGTAGTACATGCCGACGGAACAGCTAAACGAATCGATGGAAAACAATTCGAAGTGAAAACGAAACGCACGTCCATCAAGGCCGATAAGGATGGTACAGAAAGTATATACATTGCACCTGTCACAGAGACGTTGCTTGCCACCTACGATACAGGAGCAACAAAACGAATCAAGGTTGCGGATATTTCCAAACAAGGAAAATCCGGTGGAGGTGTGAGAGCTTTCTACACAACAAAACACACATTGACAAAAGTGGTTGATGGCAAAAATAGCAAAGAAGATATTGTTAGTTTAGCCACGCAACCAAAAGTGAAGTAATCATGCACCCGTTCGCGGGTGCTATTTAAGGTAAGGATTTTATGAGAAATTTAACAAAATGGATGCAACTATACAACGCGAAGAGCGCTGTTGTTGACCCTATCGAACTGGCTGAAAATATTTACGCAGGATATTATGGGAATAAAAAACCTATTTACCCCGAAAAAGAAAAAGTGTTCTCAGCTATGGACTTAGTTGCACCAGAGGATGTAAAGGTAGTCATTATTGGTCAGGATCCATATCATACACCTGGACAAGCGCAAGGCTTGGCATTTTCATTACCAGACACCGCAAAAACACAGCCGAGTATGCGGAACATACTGAAAGAATTATATGACGATATCGGAATTGAACGTACGTCACAAGACTTAACAAACTGGACGACACAAGGAGTTCTATTACTCAATCGAAGCCTAACAGTAGAAGAAGGCGAACCCAACAACATGGCTGATTTATGGGCACCTGTCACAAACAGACTAATTGAGGTCATATCGGAACTACCGCAACCAATCATTTTCGTATTGTGGGGAAAATCAGCACAGCAACTAATTCCAATGATTGATGGACGAAAAAAGATCATTGCATCACCGCACCCGAGTCCTTTTTCAGCGAGTAGAGGATTTTTCGGAAGTAACCATTCAGTCGCGTGAATGAATATCTAGATGAGAACAATCAACAGATGATAGATTGGAGCCACTGATGAAAGTAATAGATTGTAAGCAATTAGCAAACAACGTCAAAGATAGTGTGCGGGAACAAGTATCGCTCTGTAAACGAGCACCCCACCTTTTAGTCATCACAGTGGGACAAGACCCCGCAAGTGAAATTTATGTGAGGAATAAGAAACGGGTGGCTGAAAGTGTTGGTATTGAAGTAGAACATATCACATTTTCTGAAACGGCCAGTCAAGAAATGTTGGAGTCATTTGTGGAGATGAAAGGCCAAAACCCAAATGTAGATGGTATATTGGTACAACTACCGTTACCGAATCATCTAGAAACGGCGCAAATCATGGACAAAATTCCGAAAAATAAGGACGTGGATGGGTTCACGTGGCGAAATCTGGGACACGCTTTAATCGATGCCCCTCACCACACAGCTTGTACGCCAAAAGCGATTCTACACATCATTAAACAAGCGTTTACGAATTTAGACGGCATGACCGTCACCATTCTGGGTCGAAGTAACATTGTCGGAAAACCACTTGCGGCAGAGTTGATAAATTCTGGCGCAACAGTGACTGTCTGCAACAGCAAGACCAAGAAGGACTTTGTAGTGAACATATGTCAACAATCCGATATCGTGGTTGTTGCCGCGGGTGTGCCAAAACTTATTGGTTATGAAGAACTGAAAAACACAAGCCTCGTTATTGATGTTGGCATCAATAAAATTGGAAATACTATCCAAGGGGATGTCAATGCTGATGATTTGAAACAACATGGTTACCAAGGGGCACTTACACCGGTCCCCGGGGGTGTTGGTTTGTTGACAGTGGCCTTTTTGATGCAAAATGTACTCGAGGCTTATAACAACAAAGATTGACCTTTCACATACGTGAAAGGTCAAAAATGGGGCTATCGCCCCAACCCCTCGCTCATCATGAAATACTGATAACAAATACATCGAAGGAAGAACAACATGAAGACATTACAAGACTATGAAGTACAGACAACCCACACAGCGTTAGACGCAACAGTGCGTGAGTTACAACACCTTGTCAGAACGGGTGACGTGAGCTTAACAAAAGACGGCTTAGATGCCTTGCTCGCAGCAATCCTAGAGGATTTATCAGGTAATACCCAAAAACCTCTGGAAAATCAACTGACGTTATGATATAATAAGCGTATGAATTAATTTTCACTCACATACGTGAGTGAAAACGAATGGGGCGAAACGCCCCAAGCCCCTTATTCTTTTTGAAATAAATAATCAAATGAGGTAAAAAACTTTATGAAAAATACAATGAAAACTACAGCTCTTGGTGCAACTATCATCGCAGGTGTTGCAGGTGCAACTACTACAGCTCACGCGGATACTGTTGATACACAACCGGCAACAACCGTCGAAACGAAAAGTGCCGTACACACAACACAAGCTCAGGTAGACAGCGCTAAAAAAGATGTTGAACAAGCTCAAGGAAACCTTGATTTTGTAAAAACAAATCTTGAGGCAGCGAAAAATGATGAAGCTACTGCTGACGCGACAATCAAACAAACAACCGAAAACATCACGGTAGCGAAAAATGCTGATGCGATTGTCAAAGAACAAGAAGCTATCATCAAATCAACGGCTAGTGAAAAAGAAAGTGTTGAAAAAGAATTGGTCAACGCCAAATCGGACGCAACAGAAGCGCAAGACACGGTAAACCAAGCGCGTGCAGAACAAAAAGCGGCCGCAACTAAAGTGACCGAAAAAGAAGCCGATGTAGCTGAAAAAGAAACAGCGGCAAATGGTTTGAGCGACGCATCAGTTCGACAAGAAATCGAAAAGACTTCTAAAGCTGTCGACAATGCAAAACAAACTGTCGAACAAAAAACTAGCCAACTCGAAAATGCATCAAAAGCTGTTGAAGCTAAGAAAGCCGAGTTAGATGCTTATGTTCCGGAAGTGAAGGTTACAACAATTAACCCACAAGAACGCGGAGCCCAAGCAAAAACAAACCCAGCGGATTATGAATACAACAAAAACCGCCCAGCAACGTTGGAAAACGTCGATTTCCAAGGTGTTCGCGAAGTCGAACAAGAAATCACACAAGACCAATATAAGAAATTCAAATCTACAGGTAAGTTCGATTATGTCGTAGACAATAAAGAGCTTTCTAAAGAATTCTTGGCATTGTTGAACGAACTTCGTCGGGCAAACGGAATCAATGGAAATGTTGAATTCAATCAAGCATACCTTGACTACGCTGAAGCTCGTGCCAATGAAATGGCTGCAAATGACGAATTGAGCCACAACACCAAACTCCGCAACAACCTGACAGACGGTGGTGAAAACGCTGGAGCATATTGGGGATGGGGTAAAACAGTCCGTAAAGAGGGCGATAAAACCATCTTGAGTTTGGATGAAATCACAACTCATAAATCCCTCGCATACCGTATGCTATTGAAATGGTACTCCGATTTTAATAATGCAACAGGAAGTAACTATGGACACCGTCGCTTGTTGTTGACATCAACAGGTAAATATGGTGCCGTAGCGGTGACAACCGTTCCTGGAGCCGATACCGGAAACTACTACGACGCATACGAAACTCGTTTTAATGACGGTGGTGAAAGTTCAGACAAATTCTGGTCAAACTGGAACTCATGGAACGAAAACGATAGTTTGAACCCAACTTTCCACGGGCGTAAAATGGTATTCTTGCCAGAGCATCATTTCGTGTTCGTAACGAAGCAAACTATCGACAACTCCGGTGTATTGAAAGTACAATTGAAAGAACTCGAAGACACCAAAACAACATTGCAAGCTGAAAAAGATGAAGCGGAAAACAAACAAGCTACGCTTGTGGCCAAATTGTCAAGCTTGAAAGCGCAAGCCAAAGACATCGCAAGCACTAACCAAGAAGCTCAAAAAGCTTACGAGGATGCAAAACACGAATTAGCAGTTTTGAAATCAACAGCACAAGCGAAAGACGCAGCCCTAGAAGCTGCGAACACAAACTTGATTGACGCGACAACCAAGGTGAATCGATTGAATGGTCAAATTACAAAATTGAACAATCAATTGACGTTGGCCAAAACAACTCGTGACACAGCTGCACAATTGGCAACGCAGCTATCAGACTTGGAAGCAAAACTCGCACAAGCGAAAGCTGACAAGAAAGACGCACTAGAGCGTCAAGATGCTGCACGCACAGGACTTGTTGAAGCTGAAAAACTTCTAGCGGACGCAGAAGACAAGTACACAACAATCCTGAACTTCTTTGAGTTGGAACAAATGTTGAACATCGCTAAAGATGGTGATAACTTCATTGCTACACCAAAAGTTGCGCCAACAGTTGACGAAAAACCAGAATTCGATGTCGATGGATATTTAGCCGAAGAAGCTAAGAAAGCTGAAGAAGCTAAGAAAGCTGAAGAAGCTAAGAAAGCTGAAGAAGCTAAGAAAGCTGAAGAAGCTAAGAAAGCTGAAGAAGCTAAGAAAGCTGAAGAAGCTAAGAAAGCTGAAGAAGCTAAGAAAGCTGAAGAAGCTAAGAAAGCTGAAGAAGCTAAGAAAGCTGAAGAAGCTAAGAAAGCTGAAGAAGCTAAGAAAGCTGAAGAAGCTAAGAAAGCTGAAGAAGCTAAGAAAGCTGACGAAGTTAAGAAAGCTGACGAAGTTAAGAAAGCTGAAGAAGCTAAGAAAGCTGAAGAAGCTAAGAAAGCTGACGAAGTTAAGAAAGCTGACGAAGTTAAGAAAGCTGACGAAGTTAAGAAAGCTGACGAAGTCAAGAAAGCTGACGACGTTAAGAAACCAGCAACTACAACTCACGTTGTGAAACCAACACAAAGCACTAAACGTGAAATCTCAAACAAATACTTTGCGCAAGAACGTGAATTACCACAAACAGGTGATGCATCATCAATCGCTACAGTATTTGCAGGATTTGTCAGCTCATTGGGTGCACTCGCACTTAAACGCAAACGCAAATAATTGCGACCGGACTGAGAACAAACGTTCTCAGTCTTTTTTTTTTGACAACTTTTTTTTGTAACAAAGTTGTGATATAATAGTGATATAACCACTAAGGAGGAAAACATGGAACAAACGCCCCACCGCTTTGATGCACATCAATTGGATGATGAATTGTACGAACGTCTATCTCAGAATTTAAAGACATTGGATGTGACATTGAGTGAGGACAATATATCAGATGAAGAACGGGAAATGATCTACGGGTTCGGTTACACGACTGTGAAATCACCGAAAAATGCAGAATTATCCACAACGAGGGGCCCACTCATTATGATGTTGGATATTCAATACAACAACGGAATTTATATCCTTCGCAAAGAGAATGACGCATATATGCTCGAGGTTGTAAAACCAAACGACATCGACAAATCCAATCTCATCACGACCATCACAAACACAATGGATAATTTATTATCACAAGTCAATGTGAGTGATTTGGAAATCTATGACTTAACACAAGTATATGCACACTTAGTCGTCAATCAAGTCATCGAGCCATTATCAAAGCATTTATTCCCAAACAATGAGTTGAAGCAAAAACACTTTATTGATTTGTACTTGCCACGGTTCATGGCGAACGCAACACGCTACTATATTGGTGATTCGACATTGAAAGAGGAAGCTGTGAATAGCGAACCTCATGCGGCTAAATTAATGATTGAGGGTGGACCTGGTTTGGTACCACATCCTGAAGACGGATATACAGAAATGGAGGACAAAACAAATGAAATTACTGACCAAGATTAATGATTTTTCGAAAAAGTTAACCCCATATAAATCACTCATTTTATTGCTATTGAGCTGGGCCCTGTCTCGTGTCATGAATGGTAGTTATGTGGCTACCTTTGTACCGTTCACACTGAACTTGATTGCTTGTGGTATGATTATATATGATGGGATTGAAATCCTACGCACAATCGTAAATGTGGGTCATAAACTAAAAACATGGGTCTATTGGTTGTCAATCGTTCTGTTCGGGCTCATGACTCTGACAATCAGTGCAGGTGTCGTGATTAATTTAGCAACCGTTACAATAACGATCAACATGTACGAAGGTCAAGAAAGCAAATCTGCGCAACCTGACATCATTTATGTGACGTACAATCCAAGTTGTGAGTTTTGTGAGAAAAGCCACAAAAACATGTTACGCGCGGTCGCAGCCTATAGCCGAACGCATGCAACACACGTGCAGGTTGTAAACTTGAAAAACAACACAAAATTGGCAAAAGAACTAGACGGACGATTAGACCATTACGGTTCAATTGTCAAGTTTGATAAAAAAGGGACCCTGCACGAAACAATGTATACCACAGGGAACAAAGAAGGAGAGCCTGTCGCAAATACGGCGTCAGATATTTATGACCGTATCGGAAAGGTGGACAAGCAGTGATAGATGTTTATACAGACGGATCTGCTAATTCAACCTACGGTGTTTGTGGTTATACAGTGTACGAAAATCATGAGCCGACGAATGAAAAACGAAAGTAATTGCAAATGTCTCCGCTAACCTGGCGGAGATGCTTGCAATATTAATGGCGTTGACTGATTACCCACGACAGACACTCAATATTTATACGGATTCAGAATATGTCGTGAAAACAATCAAGGGTGAGTATCGGCCAAAAAAATATGTTGATTTGTGGACCACTACTAAAAAATTGATAGACGAAAGTGGGACAAACGTCACTCATGTGCGTGCACATAATAAAAACGAACGAAACAATCGAATTGATAAACTTGTTCGAAAACGATTACGAGAACAGAGGTAGAAATGTTAGGAAAGACACACAAAGCTTTTGGTGTAGCAACGATGAGCGGAATGGGACTCGCTTATCAACAATTGACTCAACAACCATTACCACAACCATTTTTATCGCCGCCGAATGACCAATTTGGTTTTGCTGGATTATTTGTAGCTACCGTGTTGTTAGTTGGGTCACTCATGGGTGCCAGCTACCCAGATATCGACCAGGAATTACCAATTAAGCACCGAGGAGTCACTCACACCCTTTGGGGTGTTGGGATTGTTATCGCGATAGCTATATGGGCGCACATCGCTCAGCCGATGGGGAATATTTGGACTGCCAAATTCCTACTACCCTTATTAGTGGGATTTGCTACAGGATATATGAGTCACCTCGTAGCTGACGCATTTTCGACAGCGGGCATTGCATGGTTTTATCCGCTACAGCAATATAAAAGTTACGGCAATGGTGCCGAAGTTGTAAAGGGGAATCGCTTTATTTTCCAACCAATATATAAGGTTGGTCAAAAGTTTTTCGGAATCCCAGGTCACATCATTTGGTGGACGATCGCTACTATCATGACAGCCCTTTGGGTATTGACCATTTACTAGAGGGAGAATGAGATGACAAAAAAACAAATAAAAGAAGCCAAACGACAAGCTAGGCGAGCATTACGTAAGAAAATGAGCTTTGTCATACCATCACTTATTCGAACTGTATCTGTCGTTTCTACAGTAATAGCACTATATCTGTTGGCGAGCGACCTGAGTTTTGATGCAGACCATTGGCAGTACGGGGCGAGAACAACACCTGTTATGGAGTATTTGGCAATTATTGGAGCCGGCTTATTCGGTCAATGGTGCGGTACATATTTCTTGGACCAGGTGATATATGAGCAACAAATGTTACCGTTATCCCTATACATTAAGATGGGGTTACGACGACTAATATATCCAGCACTATCCCTTATCGGTATGGTTGTGACAAAAACCAGCAATGCACCCACTATTATTGGTACGGTGTGGTTAGTATTAATGGTAGTGACCTACTTCAGCATACGATTATCTGAAGTTGGAGTTGTTGCTACCTACCTAAAGACATGGACATATAAAACAGCTATACAAAACACCCGACCACAAGGTCCTATGGCGAGGGTGAGGATTATGAAATTCCACGCGAGCTTTCTACTATTGGACGCAATCAACATCCTTTTATTGGGTATCCCCGGGATAGTGATAGTCCCTTACAAACGAATGACTGAGCGCTACCTGTATGACACAGTAGCGCTTGCTAAATAAGACAGAAACTGTTATAATAAACTATTAGAAAGGAAGAAACATGTTAACCAAAATGACAATCAAATGTTCTGGTAAATATCCAGAACCAAACGAATCAGTTGTATTTCAAATGACTGACGGAACCTATCGAGAAATTAAATTTGACAAAGTATCCGTAAACACAGAAAATGTAACCAAAATTGAATTTGAATGTGAAACACCAGTTGATTTTAAACCATGGCGAATCTCGACACTTGTGACAAGTATTCCAGGTGTTGGGCGCTATGATGCCATCAATTTTACCACTGAGCGATATTTCGTTGTATTAACAGATGAGATGATTGCTCGACTAAACCAAGAAATTAGTGAGGTAGCTTAATGACCACATATCATGTCGGAGGCCTAATCCCATTCAATAGGTATAAGACCCTAAAGGATGCAGTTGAAAAAGCAAAGTATGATGATACTATCGAAATTCATAAAACCATTGACGAATCTGTCACAATTTCCAAGCCGTTAACCATTAACGGGAATGGAAATACATGGAACGTCGAGCCTGGTACCGTTGGTGCCCGCATTAATAGTCAAGTCATTCTAAACGGACTAACTTTTAAAGTTGGATCACGCGCGAATGGACTAGTCCTCGAAGACAGGGTGGTTATGTCTGATGTAAACGTCGAAATCGTTGGTCCGGTATCCGCATTTTACCCAGCGGTATGGTTCAAAGCGGGGAAGAAACACACCATCAACAACAGTGATTTGACAAAGTCGTCGTAGAAGATGACGCGACAATCGTCCTCAACGATAGCAACCTTTATTCTTACTACGGTGCTAACATTGAGACAAACGAACGAGGAGAATGCTCACTGATTTATGGTGATGCGAAAGTGAATTCAGGACATTTGTCGTCCGTGACATTCTACAACGTCGAAATGACACATACCCGTGTCGGACAATATGTACGGGTTCACGATGCCGAGTTGACGAACATAACATTGGACCAACAGTTACCTGAAAGTGTCATCAAGCGCCAAATGACCGCAAGACAACGCAAAAAAGAACCGGCTCACGGACCGTTGTCACTACTAACAGGAAACAACTACCATTTATATGGTACAGGTGATATCACAATCGACGGATACGCTGTCAGTGCTAGCGACAAATCAGACGCAACAGGTTTTTATTTGACGGGGGCAAACGCCAATATAGTAAACGTGAATAACACCGAAAAGTTGTTGCAACACCACGCATACAAAACGTCGTTGTCATTCAAGGACGTTCACGATAAAAATTATTGGTATGTCGATGACTCAACAACGCAACTTGTGCGTAGTAGTATCGAAACCAACTCAAACACAAAAACCGCTATGGAACAATTGGACGAATTAATTGGTCTCACCAACGTGAAACAGCAACTACGAAGTTTGCTAAATACGATTTCTGTCGGCGGGAACAAAGGATTTTCGAACCATATGATTTTCGCCGGTGAAGCCGGAACTGGTAAAACCACGGTTGCCAAATTGACAGCCCAAGCCTTGTTTGAGGTTGGGGCAATCCCAGAAAATAAATGTACGTTCGCAACAGTTGACACTCTTATTAAAGGGTATGTGGGTCAAACTGCACAAAATGTACGTGAAGTCCTTGACAAAGCTTTAGGTGGAGTCCTCTTCATTGATGAGGCTTATCAATTGACAGTCAAAACGGGAGAAAATACATTTAATGACGAAGCGCTATCCGTTATTATCCGATATATGGAAGACCACAGGGACGACCTAGTTGTCATTGCCGCAGGATATTCCAAAGAAATGCGAGAATTTTTAGCATCAAATACCGGTTTATCACGTCGGTTCCAATGGATTGAGTTTGATGATTATACACCGGATGAGATGGCGCAAATTTTTGAGCTAATGCGAAAACAACATGATGACCAATATGGCCCGGATGTTGACCCACGCATTATCAGACCACTATTTGCAAAACTTGTCGAATTGAATTTATCTCAACCTGACGCCAACGGACGAATCACAAACGGCGGTAACGGTGGTTTGGTTCGAAATGTTTACCAACGCATTACAATGGCTAAAAATGACCGCTTTGTACAAGAAGGCGGAGACCTCACCATCACTAAAGCTGATATCGTGAAAGGCTTCGAACAAGAAATGAGACAAACACTACAAAAGAAAGGAACTAATCCGTAGTGAAAAGCAAATCAAACAACGGATTTTGGAGTCTTTATCCTGGTCAGAAGAGACATTGAACAAATTAATCTTTGCCACACCAGAAACAGCGCTCCACGACCCGTTTCTATACACAAACATGGAGACTCTAGTCCGGAAACTACACGAATTTAAACTAGAGCAAGACACGGAGCCTCGCAAATTACTCATCGTAGATACAGACTATGATACAGATGGTATTATGTCAGCAGCGGTGTTGACAGCGGCATTGTCACTATTCAATATCAACCACCGAATCTACATTCCAACTATGCAGGATGGATATGGATTGAGTCCGAAAGCTGTTGACGACATGCTCACATCATTTAGTGATGTGTCGCTCATTTTGACAGCTGATAATGGAACCAACGCGTTTGCAGGAATTGACTATGCTAACGAAAAGGGTATTCGTGTATTGGTCACCGACCACCACTTAGGTTCAAGTCAAATTGCCAATGCAGAGGTTGTTGTCAACCCAAACGTACCAACAGACTTCTATCCATTTAAGGGTAACGCTGGAGCGGCTGTTGCGTGGAAAACGATGATGGCATACGCTAAGAATTATGCGCCCGACCGATTGAATGACGTATATAGACTTATCGTCTTCGCCGGTATCGCAAACGTTGCGGACGTCATGCCAATTTTGGATGAAAATCATTTCATGGTGCGAGAAGCCATAACGCAACTGAATAAAATTCAGGGAGGAAGTCGACCAGCTAAAACAGGAGTTCCCGGATACGACAACATCATGGATGGATTGTTTGACCTCATTACCATGATGCAAACTATTCGAAACGAAAAGCGTAAAGAACAAGGAAAGAAACCATCAGACCTGCCGACAGATGAGCAACTAATCGGATGGTACATTTCACCACTATTGAATGCACCACGCCGAGTGGTGGGTACACCGGAAACAGCCTTCCGCGGATTGATGCATGCAAATCCTGATGTGCGCGCGAAAAATATTCGCGAGCTGACACACCAAAATGAGCTCAAATCAGAATTGCGTGACGCCGCTATCGCATCGGTAGACCCGGAGACGCTCGGCACCTATTCAAATGTGATTTCAGTGGATGCGCCACACGGAATTGCCGGGCTCGTAGCGGGCTCATTCGCGGGTCGAACGCAACGAGCTACAATCGTATTTGCATTCAACCCTAAACTGTCTGATGATAAAATTATCTCTGGTAGTGCACGTTCGACAGAAATGGCGCCACTACCAATGATTATTGAGCACATTGAGAAAGCAAGACCCGGAACAGTTGTGGGCGGTGGTGGTCACGCGCAAGCCGCAGGATATGCCATCAAAAAGGTGACTTGGAAATTTTCCGCCAGCTCTTTGATGAAGCGACGGCAGAAGTCCTACAAGAAGTGATGTCACAATTAGACATGACACCGGGTATGACGCTACCGATGAACCGAATGACATTCGCATTTACCGACGGTGAAGACACAGATGAAACCTTGCGCCACAATGTATCCACTGATATGAATTTGGCACAAAACGTCATGGATGTCTTGAACTTCTTCGATGAGTTAAAACCATTCGGTAAGAACTTCGAAGCTGAAACCAAGTTCACATTCCTACTAGATCCGTTTGCTATTCAGGAGTATAACTACAATCCAAACTTCTGGAAGACATTCAAGGCCGAAATTTACGGTGTGGAAGTGCTGACATTCGATGTGGAACTGGCACACCGATTGAAGACGCGAATCGCAGAAGGAAACGATGGATTAATTGTTTGCAAATGTGAACTAAAACGTAATGAATTTATGGGACGTGTAAAACCACAAATGGTACTCTCCCTCTCCGAATAGAAAGGTATGTTATGAATAAAAACGACGAACAGATTTTAGTTGTCAAACGAGACCAATTTTTACCACGTAAAGTGCAAGGCTATCGCAACATCAAGGATTTTGCACCATATCTGGAGCTCATGTTGCGCAATATTGAAGTTGGTCGCCGCGGGGATATGGAAACAGACCCGACATACAAACAACCGATTTCCTACGTAGTCATCAAAAATAATGCAAATGAAACCCTAGTTTATGAGCGATTGACCGGCGGAGGAGAAAGTCGATTACACGGTCTATCCTCCATTGGTATCGGGGGACATATGAACCCTGTAGAAGGTCTGACTGGACGAGCATTGCTTGATGAAAATGCTTACCGTGAACTAGAGGAGGAAATTGGATTACGACCAGAGCATCTTGAGTTAATTGGTATCGTAAACGATGATACAAACGATGTCGGCCAAGTACACATCGGACTCATTTATGTCGCGAACATCGGAGACCAAAAAGTGAGTGTCACGGAAACGGATACACTTGCTGTAAAATTCGTCCACGACTTGGATGGATATGACTTGGAGACGTGGTCACAAATTCTGCGAGAAGCGGGTGTTGCGTGATGAAAATGTTTTTTGAAAAAATACGTATTCCAATGGCCATTGTTTTGCTTATTGTTGGGGGTGCTTTGCTACTAGTCAACCCGACAAAACATCATGTAATGAAGGAACAAGCAAAAGAGGTCAAAACAGAACTCAAACAACTGACACCAGCTGAAGTCAAGGTTGCGGAAGAAACCCCCGCAACCTATGACTACTCGGAGGTCTCATCGATTTCATTGGAATCAGTCCTCGCTGCACAACAAAATAAAGCCAAAGCTCCAATGATTGGAGAAATATCAATACCCGAATTGGATATCAATTTACCCATCTTAAAAGGTGTGACCGATCAAAATCTATTGATCGGCGCTGCAACGTTAAAACCCGACCAAAAAATGGGTGTAGGAAACTATACGCTCGCTAGTCATTATTCGAACGCTTACGGGGAAACGTTATTATTCTCTCCACTGCTGCGCGCACGAAGTGGTATGAAAGTTTATCTGACCGATTTGGAAAACATTTATGTTTACACTATTGACTCGATTAGTAATGTATCACCTCAAGAACTTAGTGTACTTGACGAAACCGGTGAAAACATTATTACACTTGTAACGTGCACAGATATCTCAGCGTCTCAACGACACATCGTTCGGGGTACAATGACAACGATTATTCCAGTAAAAGATGCTGGAGACGAATACAATCACGTTTTTGAATCCAATTTCAAAACGTACTAGGAACATGCGGGTGCGACTCCCGCTGTTTTTATATTGAATTAGAATGGAAGAACGAAAAACTATATGTTTCAATTTACACTACCTATATTGACTTTTATTTGGATTTTGACAGGTGAACCCGTAAAGCCGGTGAAAACGGCCCCACATCAACCAAAAGTAACCACAAAAGTCAAAGCACAGAACATCACTAAGGGGACAACTACGAGCACACCAAAAGCTCCGTCAGTTGTGAACGAACGACCAGCACAACCAAAAACGTACACTAATATGTTAAACGTGAATGGAAGCCTAATCCCTGTCGGAAGCTTACAAGCACACGACTTGTTTGTAGAATCTGCAGACCAATTGCAGAACTATATCGACCTTGGATATGTCGGAACAGCATGGCATGAATTAGATAATCATGACGGACTCGTAACTTATATGGCAGGTCACAACCCGGGAGTATTCTCGCCCCTAGCGAATTACGCTCAAATCGGACGGACATTCCAAGTCTGGGACAAACATGGAAACGTTCGCACATACCAATTTGTAGATATGTATGAATCATCCTTGTATGGTCTCGAAGAAGACCAGGTCGATGGAAAAATTGTCAACTACATGTATAACCATATGAATGACCATGAAGGCGTCCTATTACAGTGGTGTCGAGAGGAGCGAGGCGTCATCCAAATGTGGGTTGCAAACCCTATCGATTAAAAAAAAAAGCAAGTTACCTTGCTTTTTTTGTTATTTCGCAAACTCAGATACACGGTCATGTAGCTCTTTCGTCAAATCAGATACTGATTGAAGAAACTCCTGCATGTCACTCTCACTAATTTCACCCACACTAGCCTTGCTCGTAATACGATTTAGGTCGTCTTGATTCACTTGATAGACAGGCGGGATTTGCGTTTTGGGTGCTACATTTGATGCGGTTTCGGCAACAGGTTCTGCGACGGATTTAACAATAGGTTCGGGTGCCGATTGACTTTCAATCGCCTCCGCTGAAGATTCTTGAATCGATTGGATACGGGCCTCTTTTTCTGCCAATTGTTCACGGTAATCTAATTGCCATTGCGCATCACCATTAGTTCTATTGGCGCGCGTGCCGTCCAATTTATAAGGATTTGGTGGTGTCGCTTGTGCGAGAGGGAACAATTCATTAGCCGTACCAAATGTCAAATCCATATCATCGAATTTGATTTGCTTGCGAGAAAGTGCCAATAATGCGTCATCCAGACCCTTTTGTTCTGGATCCCATGACATGACACGTGTAGGACCTTTTTCCCCGAGGATTTTTTCCGCATCCTTAATACCTGTCGCAACATTACGATTATAACGACCATCGGCATCCATAGCAATCACTGTATCAGTAATGTTTTTGGTGTCAAAAATCGCCTGGGCTGATTTGATAAAGGCCTTACTCACACCTGGCACTTGAGCCACAATCAAACCTTTATTCGGATCTCCCGTGATTGCGTTTGTGACCTCAGCAACCTCTGGGTGGTCTAAATATTTGGCAACAATCTGACCTTTGAGTGCGCCCTCAACAACGAGTAATGTGTATTCGTCAGAATTTTTCGGCTCACGCACAGGGATGAATCCAGCTTCACTAGGTGTCACGAGTTTAGGTACATCAAGACCACCTTTGACTTTTGAGCCGACCATGTTACCTTGAGCGGGCCATGCATATTTGGAATTTGGTAGAACTTTCAACGAATCAATCAGTTCAGGGAGTTTGTAGCCACGCTCAACGAGAGCAGCTTTCATATCACCCTTAATTGGAATTTCAAATTGACCAATGACATCCTCAAATACGGCTTTGGAATTATTAGCTTCAACAGCGTGTAAGTCCGATGGTGTACCGTCTTCCAATTCAAACAAATAACGGCGAGATTTTTTATCAAAAAATTCGCTATTCATGATAGACACGCCATCAGCCGCCTTAGCTTGCAGCTTCAAATTGTATGCTGTTACATCAGAACCGACTTGAAACTTAGCCATGTCACCATTTTTATTCACCATAGGAATGATATAACCACTATCAACCGTTGTGAGGGATAGTGCACCCTGACCAACCAACTTGTCTCCGATATAGTAGGTGTCTGGAGTGCGCCGCGCGTTTACACCGGGCATACCGACCATGTTGTCCTCGAGAAGCGCTGGAATAAGTGGTTTATTTTTACGTAAAGAAAAGAAGTTTTCAACATCTTTTTTATCTAGTCCACGACTTGGGTCCTGGAGAATAGCTAGGTGATTTTCACCAAACCCCCCACCCGCATTGAGGCCGTTGATGGCACCAAGGTTTGACCAAACTTTAGCTTGATGATGTTGCCAAGCATCATTAGATGCATAGCTCTCGTATTTATCGATAACTTCTTGGTTACTTGGAGCATATGGCTGACCGTCGGCAAATTTGGCATTAAGTTGATAAATTTGATGGTCAAACCGAGTAATCGCAGGAGCATCATATTTCGTTGCGACGCGACCGACTTCACCCGAACAAATGTCTAATGTTTTACGAGACACTTGTGAGTTCGGAGCAAGAACCGAAGGGTCGTAAGCTAATGCGATATAATCAAATGTAGAAATTTCAGCAGCACGATGAAGATCACGCTTGAACGTTTTCCATGCTTGAGTCGTATTAATATTGAATTCGTTAGGATTGGACTCATTACGACTGGATGGTTTATCTGTCAGTTTAATAATTAGTGGGTTCTTGTAGTCCATAATTACCTCCATAGGTTTTGTCACTAATAGGATACCACAAATTGAAAAAAAAATCAGCAAAACGAAATTGGAAACTTGCTAAACTGGTAGAAATATGATATACTAGTCATATAAAATGAAGGAAAGGTTAATCCTATGTTAAAAACACGAAAACGTTTCGCGACACTCTACCTATTTACATGGACACTCGAACGATTGCGTAGAATAGCTGAGGCTATACTAAGTGGACTATTTATTGCGATTTATGTAGCAATAGTAGCGAAGATGTTCAAAAATGTAGACAGAGAGGTCATAGAACTAGTCAACATGATTCCGCTAACACTCGGATGGATGAGCTATGCTATATATGGTGTCATGAGGAGTTCCATAACAGGAAACTACCAATATGTGAAGCGGGCGGGGTACATTACAATCACATACATTGGATATGTTGCGGGAACTATTTCGCTACAACCTAAATATGGTATATCTGTATCTACTGCATTTGAACAGGTATGGTACGCAGGTTTATTCTTAATCGTAATTGGATGGGTCGGTACCAAACTCAAAGATGCCTACCTCAAACTATCATCGATACTGACTTCTCGTTTCAACACTACCATCAGCTCCGGAATAAGGGTATCCAAACCACGGATATTGATGAATTGGAAACGCTATTCATCAAACCCGAATACCGGGAATTATTCTATATCATGGGTTGTGACGACATGCGGGCACACCACTCGAAAATATCGAGCGACCAGAGAACGATTAGTCATCGGATTTGATGTATTTGGAACACGAGAAGGCGTGAAAGTCTTCGAGTACGACATCCCAACAACAAGGCTCATCGGACCGCTAGCTACACGCAAAGTCGATAGTTTGAAGGAGCTCGAAGAAAAGGATGCTAAGGAACGCACAGATGCTGAGGTGAAATATAGCACTAGACCCGCACCAAAATATCGAAAACGAACCCCTAGACGACGAAAGAAAAATAAAACAACTCATTAAGGAGCGCGTTGCGTCTCCTTTTTCAATAGAAAGGAAAGAAAGCATGATAAAACGAACTATCAAATGGAAAAGTGTTTTCAAATGGACATTCGTGGTCGGATGTTTGTGTGGGTTATTGGTTTTCGCAGCCGGATTATTCTATATTGACCACACCCTCAAAACACTGCCACCCATTGACGCAGTTTATCTGAACACGTATGGAACAACACAAATCACTGACAAAGACGGAACCGTTATTTATGAAGATACTAGTCGATTGGTAAATCAGCAACCTATGATGAGTTACCCGAACTCTACACCAAAGGCTTGATAGCAGTCGAAGACAATAAGTTCTGGGAGAGTAAGGGTTATTCCATTACCGGAATGGCGAACGGCTTATTGGGTCGACGTGGTGGCTCAACCATCGAACAACAATTAATCAAAAATACCTATTATAACGGTGGCGTAGGATACAAAACGATTACTCGAAAAATCCACGAAGTGTTTCTCGCAAAGCAAATGGATGAAAATTTGAGCAAAAAAGAAATTCTAACCTATTACATTAACAAGTTGGAGTTGGGCGAAAATACAGTCGGGGCAAAAGCAGCGATGATTGCCTACTTCAACAAAACACCTGAGCAACTAAAGGAGAAGACACCGGAAAACATCGCACAGCTGGCATACATCGTTGGTTTGGGTCAAGCCCCTACAACTTACGACTTGTATTTGAGTGACAACGGTATCAAAAGAACGAAAACTGTATTAGGTGTGTGGTTAGAAGCCGGTATTATCACTAAAAAAGAATATAAGGACGCCAAAGCTGTAGATTTAAAAGCTACCTTAGCTCCCCGATATCATTGGCAGGAAGCCCAAAAAGCGATTAACGCTGAATATCAGGAATATACATCCCAAGTATTGAATGAAGTAAAAGAACTAGGCTATGATACAAAAAATACTACGTTAAAAATCAAATCATATCTAAACAAAGAACTCTACCGACAAATTCAAGAAACAGTGTTAGCGGGGCCATATCTGGATGAACAACTTCAAGTCGGTGTCGCTGTGATGAACACAGATGGTGTCGTCATCGGGATGGTGGGCGGTAGAGGGAATACTGAATGGAACCATGCCATCCAACAGACACGTTCATCGGGGTCATCTATGAAACCATTCACGGCTTACGGACCGCTGTTACAATATTTTGGAGACAATTATAACACAGCTACACGTTTTGACACGAGTCCGTACGTGTACCCAGGGACTAGCCTAGTAATGAAAAATTATGGAGGCGCAACCTACGGCATGCTGGACATGCAACAATCATTGCGATGGAGCTTAAACACACCAGTAGCTCGTATTGATGACGAAATTTTAGGAAGTAATCGAATGAAGACCTTCTTGAGTGGACTCGGGTTAGATGTGAAAGACACCTACTCAGCAAACGACGGAATCGGTCTCGATATTTCACCATTGCAAGCAGCTGCGGCCTACAATGCAATCAATAATGGGGGTGTATACACGGAGCCTCGTTTTGTTGATGAAATTACATTTGTTGACGGAACCGTTAAGAAAGTTGAACCGAGACGCCACCGAGCTATGAATGAGTCTGTGGCGTACACACTGACACAGATGTTAAGAGGCGTTCCGAAACAACAAATTGGAAGTGCGCCTGCCGCAGAAATCCCTCAGTATGCGGGGTACGCTGGAAAAACGGGATCTGTCGCATTCGGAGATGGTATCAACAATAACTATCTGTACGGGCCTGGTGGTTCAGACGTATGGTATGATTCTATCACAAACGGCGGGTATAGCGTAGCTGTTTGGATGGGATATGATTCTCCAAACACGGATCCACAAATTCCAGATGAATTTAAAGGACAACAAGTGATTGGTAAAAATCTGCAACTACTGTTAAACAATGGTAGAGATGTGCCAAACTGGGCACAACCAAATACCGTAAAATTGTTATCCGGTTCAGATATCACGGCTCACTACGCAATAACGGACGCCGGAGATATCAATAATGGTTTGGGTGCAATTATCGGGGACTTGCCGGCAATTCCAAATATTAAAAACATCAAACCAGAAACAAAAGCCGACAAGAATTGGTATGACAAATTGACCAAACGAGAAAAAGCGTTATATGACGCATATATCGCAAACCCTAGTGCATTTGAAAACAACGGAATTCTGAGCGATGAGGTTCACGAACTCATCACAGGGAAAGGAGGCAACTAATGACGATAACAGAGGATAGAATGTCCCGGTATAGGAAGAGGAAGGCGCAACAACGCAAAATCGTTGGTACAACATTTGGCTCCGTGCTCATTGTGTCAATATTAGTCATTGCGGTGTTTATCTTTTCAATTGTGCGGTTGTATATCGGAACGCGAACATGGAACAATAGTATGAAGCACATGAAATTATCTGAAATTGCACCAGAGTATGTGTCAGACTATCCATCGCTCGAGAAGCAACAATACATCGAAATGTCTGAAGCTGTCACAAAAACGTTGAACAAAACGGCCCAAGACATGAAACTCCCGGCTGACGCAAAACTAATATCCGAAAAATCGGATGCGTTCATCAAAAAGAACAACATCCAGTCGGGAACCCTTGTCGACGCGACAAAACGACTACACCTATATCAAACCTACTTCGAATATGTGGACAATTATAAAACTAATTTGGACACAAAAGTTCTCAGGAGTTTGATTGGTGACTTGAATCGAGAAGTGCTGGAACGCGACCGGGACAACGACAAGCAAATGTTGGCTCGACTGAATGAAATCGTATCTGAATATGAGACACTACGAACAGTAGTGACAACTGTTTTACCAAACTATGGGAAAACCGACGGGGACACAGTGACCATACTGAATAATATCAGCGATTTGTCCGAATTCAAAAAAGAACTAGAGACTGTCAAACAGTTTCCTCAAATCGCAGAACTGATAAAACTCATCGACAGTAAAGGGGCTAGTATCATTGACAACAACAAAAGTCTAGCCGCGCAAGAAGCCTACAAAAACGTCAAGTCGATGATATCACAACTAAACGGCCTTTATGTGAAACGTAGTGATGTAAAAACGTATGAAGATGTAGTCAAAAATGGATGGTCCGTTGAAGGTTCTTACAAACGACGACAAAGTGGCGGAAATAGTGTATAATGGAAGGAGAGTGGAGGATTCGGAGTGGATTCGAATCGATGCAAAACCACAGATCATTATGGAGCATGTATGGACCAGACCAAGCACCCCTAGTTCCACGAGTTCAACGGAGGCCTCTAGGGGCAGAACGAGTCGAAGTACTACAAATGAAAGTTCCAGCTCAATGAGCACCACACAAGAATCCACCCACGAAACCTCAACAGATGCGAATTCGACTGAATCATCAGAATATCCACGAGTTCGGGACTAGAAAGGACCTTATGACCCTCATTTATATACTAACAGCACTAGCCTTCATAGGATTAGTGATTGGTATCGTAAAAGGTTTAGTAAACCGATTGGTTGGCGGAATCATAACCCTCATCATTATGGCGTTGTGCGGTTTTGCATGGTATCATCATGTAGAAACGCCACAACAGTTTATTGAAAAATTGCAAGAGGTGTTGCCCAAAAGTATCGGACCTATTAAATCTGAAAAATCTGACGCAACTGTGGGAGAAAATAACGGCAGTGGGTCAAACGATATACAACACGATGGAAGCAATGTTGAAGTATCTACAACAACTCCTACCTCTGGGCAAATTCTAACCGGTTCAGAGCAATCATCCACGACGATCGGGAGCGTAAACTACGGAGCAACTTTCATCATGGGCGATTTGGACCAATACGGTCGAGCTACATACGCTCACATACGTGTAACAGACGCCCAAGAGCCTGGAAGCAACGGCGAAAAACGCCCCGAGAGGATCCTGACGAACCCGGCCGGTTGGTCAAACCCAAAACGAACCAATGACCGTACGCATCTAGTCGGTTACCAGTTCTCAGGAGTAAACGATGACCCGAGAAATTTGGTCACAGCGACCGCTTATCTGAACCGAGGTGTAAAAAAATCAGGGTCCAATGAGAAAAACCCCGACGGCATGCTCTATTATGAGCAAATTTGGACCAATGGTTGCGAAACAACCCAGACAATGCCTTGGATTTATATGTTCAACCGAACTATGACGGTACGAATCCCGTCCCTGTGAGCGTTACAATGAGATGGGTCGGAGTGACGCCAACAAATGAGCTTATTCCTATCGAAACAGGAGGACACGCCACATCAGACGGTGAAATGAGAACCGTGACGCTGGAAAACAAGTGATAAAAATAAACGAGATTAATCTCGTTTATTTTTTTTTTGCCCATCGCATACGCGATGGGCGATTTAATGGGGCTTCGCCCCAACCCCCTTTTCTCTCACGAAATCATAAACCAACCATAAAAACCATATTTAAAATAGAAAGAAAGGAAAAAATTATCAATGGCAACATTCGCAGAAATTCTTGCGAATCCCTCTCAAGCACAATCAGAAACAGATAAAATTAACCAAACATTGACATCGAACGGAGGTGATGAGAGTGGATCTCATAGCAGAAATTATCAAACGAAAACAAGCAAAACCAAATGATGCACTCGAAGTCATCAAAAATTTAATCACAGATATTATTACTTACGAAAAACTGGCACAAAACGAACGATTTCGTGACTTGTCTAACCCCGTAGTCGCAAAACGTTGCCCTCATCTGCACGAGGCGACAGTGACACCCAGTTCGTACAACGCCGTCATGTTACGTGAACTACTACCAGTGCTAATCAGTTTTACGAATCGCTCATTCAGAACAATCACACTTGCTGAACAGAGCAAACGTGACCAGATTTTAAACAATTCATACAATATCCATCTGCGGGTTAGCGACGGTGCCTTTTGCCCCGAAGAGATAGATACAAAATTAGTTGTCAAGGAAATGTCGGGAACAAACGAAGACTATCTCATAATCGTTGCAAAAAATGACACCGTCGATGCCTATATGTTTAAGGACATCAAAACAAGCACACCCATTGCAGTAGAACCATATGTGAAGACGATTGGTGCCAACACAATCACAATCATTTCATATTCAACATTGGGGAATAATGATTATGTGTTCGGACACATAGACGGACTACCTATTCGAATCACCGACCAACAGTTAGTCGTTGGGATCGAAAAAATTACCATAGATATGGCAGCACTATCATTTATGACTGAAATTGAAGATATCGCTGACTATCTATTAAACCAATATCAACAAAGGAGAGTTTGATGGAAATTGTAGAACAAATACCAAAAGAAATTTTTGTCTCCGCCCATAAACAAGCTCTAGAAAAAATCACACGACGGGACAAACATGCGTACCTCGTCGGAATGCATACAGCGAACATGAAAATCCTGAACAAAGTACGAAAGACAATTGTGCCACCAATGCGAGTGTATGTGTCCGAAATCACCGATAAGGGTGTAGTATCGAGCAATATCGAATACCGAATTCAATACAATCATGCAACCGTACCATTGGGCCACGTGTACGGCGGCAGTGGTTATTTGTGCTTAGGGAACATACCTGTACCCGCATTTGTGAGCCCATACAACCTCATGTTACCACTTGAAACGCTGTTTCTCTATAATGACCAAAACGTCAACCATGGAAACGCAAGTCTCAAACTCAGTCCCAAACAAGACTCGAATGTGAGGGAGCTAGCACGACGATATGGGCTTCAAGTAAATACTGATAGCACAAATTATATTCCTTACGACACTTTGTGGGATTTGGGTGCCCAATTGCTAGAATTATACGAAAAATCAGAAGCATTCGAAATTGCAAACCTATTGTTTAACATTGTATTTGAAAGGAAAGATTAATGGCTGGAAAATTACCAAAACTATCAAAATTTCCCCTCGGGGGAACATACAATTCAGTCTGGAGTAACGCTGATTATGATGTTACTAGAGGTGTGGACGGGCCAATCATCTACACATACACCAGTAAAGCCTCATATACACACCGAAGGGCCGCCTACTATCCAGAAACAGGAATTGTGGAGGTTGATGGATATTATCACTCCATGCGCACCGACTATTTCAAAGAACTCTTCGAATTAGTAGACTCAGAAAAAAATATGAGATCTTGCTAGGATGGTTGTTAGGTTATTTTTAATGAATTACCACATCACAGTGAGACTGCAGAACCAAACGACATCGCACAATTCAGCAAGAAATTGCTAAACAAAATGGACAAGCACAAAGTGCGTTGTAGTTTGCCCATGGCGTTTCTGGCATGGAAAAATCGCATTAGAAGCTGGCAGACTACAATATGATAAGTACCTTGTTCAAGAGTGGTTACAGCAGCGACAGCACTCGGGGGTTCGCACTGGATATAGCAGTGTCAGAAACAATTCATGACATCTGGAAAGCTTATTGCGAAGAGTATGAGCGAACACACGATGTCGTTGTAGAGGGACTCAACGCTTTAGATTCTGTGGTTAGCCCTGTTGTCATTGCTGTCCCAACGCCGACGACGCAATTGAAAAAGGAGAAAACAGAAAATGCAGAGTAATCACAATAATCATTATGTATTCAATAAATTAAAACAGATTCCGTTTGTAGAGTCAGAGAACGACATTTTCGTCCCCGACAAGGAGAAACTGGAGCCCATCTTCGATGAAATCCATGAAGAATATGATGACTACCAGGAGTTAAAGGATGCCTTGTATGCCTTACAATTCACAGAAAATGAGTTGGAAACTTATATGACATCCAACGTAGAACTACCAACATATACGGAGTGGAAGCGTAAGTTGGATGATTATATTTTAAATGCGACCTTCGACAGCGATAGCCAAAACATGTATCGAATTGTAAATGAACGACAGTCGAACCAGGCGCAACGGACTACCTCAACTGAACAAGTTGTATTGAACAAGCGAAACCCATTTGCCGACGTATCCATTAGTACACAAGCCTTCTTATATCCAGGAACAAAAGGATACGAAACGCTAGCATTTGCGACAAACCGGCACTTGGTTCGAAAAGAAACAGAAGACGGGGTTTTCTATGCTGTCGTACCCGGGTTCAAAGTGACCAAAACAAACGAACGCGAACAACCAGACACAATTATTGCAAGCGATAGCGTATCGACGAAACTACCAGAAAAAGAAGGCGAAAAGCGGGTAGTATATCTAAATTAAATAAAAAGGGGAGGAACACATGTACATCGGAAACCATTACGAACAATCAATGGAAAACCGAATTATTTATGACGACGGAGAACGTCTTAAATATATTGGAACAATTGAAAGCAAGCAACGATTCAACAACTATGCGGTATATGTTGCACGAGAAATTGAAATTCCACAAAATGTAAAATATGCGGCTGTCTCAATCTTCCAGCTCACTTTTCCGGAGCGAGTAGACTATGAAGCTCACGTAGTCGGGGACAACGAAGGTTGGTCCACGGAATCTGCGAAAACAGATCTAGAACTTACAACGCATATGGCATTTGATACCGGTCTCGCAGTTATTCCGCAACACATGCTACCACGATTTGCGCAATGTGGACGACTTGCGGAAGCAATGCGAAAACTAATCGAGGTGTATCCGGTTTACGGAAAATTAGAACAAGAAAACGGAATGGGCACTATCATTGATGCTTTATACCAGCACCCAGATTATAAAAAGTATATCACAAAAATTTTATTTACTGGGCAAAACGCACGACAATTGAAAAACATTGTCGAAGAAATGTTGGCCACACTACCAAGAAAATATGAAAAAAGTCTGATGACGCAAGAGGAGCAGGTTGCGCACTTCCTAGAGCTGGCTAAGCGCGAACAAGATGACACGAAAGAATTGGTTGACGATAATTTCATTGACCGCATGAAAGCTCATGACGCCTATCAGTGGGTAACTCAAAAACTTGATGCCGCTGGCTTTGCACTTTCTGACACGCAACAATTCAACTCCCTTCAGCACGCAGGATTGGTATTGTCTAGCGACGAACGCGTCATGTACAACCTCTCGGACATGGGTGCAGGGAAAACACTCATGACAGTGGAATCCATCATGTTTGCTCAAATGGTAACAGTGTATGAGGCTGTAGACCAGTTGTCGAGTGAAGAGCGTAACCTAGAAAATCTGAAGAAACTATTGTTACCAAGTATCCACATCATCGCACCAACCCTATCAATGAAGTCATCATGGCTGAAAACATTCCAAATCTTTGTTGATGTGGAAAGGTTGATGAGAAAGAATATACGTACGTCATCGAACATGATGGATATGAATTTCATGGAACGATTCACTTGTCTGGATTCACCGTTAAGGGTGGTACGATTCATGTGGCGGACTTATTACCACCAGCACTGACTCGTAAAACCGATTTCCTCATTATCGACGAAATCCACCAGTTGGTGACGCGCAGTGTAAGAGCGACAAAATTCATCGACAAAATGCCTGATGAACCGTTAAACATCCATGACACATACAAAACATTCGTATTGTCAGGAACCCTCGCCGACTTTACGGTCGAGCAATGGTTCAATACCATTCAATTTCTCGGTATTCCAGACAAAAAGTGGGCTGGTGACAATTACAGTGCTGCTGATTATCATCGCAAAGTTAGTGACCAGCAGAAGGACCTCAAAAATGCGCTATCTGAAATGGCGCGGGATATCAAGGTAAAACAATCACGTGAATTTGACCCATCTTATATCGGCGATGACATTGTGATGCCGACGCCAAACGATAAGCGAAGCTCACGGGAAACCTATTTTTATCGACGTTATGGTGCTGTCATTGTATCACCTTACACAGGTGGTGACAACAACCTGGAATACCAAATGACGCGTGGGAATTTCACAACAGACGTCGACACGTCAATGATTTCCGTACCAAACTTCGAACTTTTCTATAAGATGGTATCATCATCTGTTGTGACTGCGCAGTCTATTCAAATCGCAACAGAATTGTTTGGCGAACAGGCCGAACAACATAAGGCGCAAGTCATCAAGACATCATCACCACTCAACCAAACTGACTTGAATATCTTAAAACGATTGCACAAGATTGTGTCTGACGCGGATGTGTACAAGTCACGAATGTTAGCCACAAAAATCGCAAATAGTATTCTGAACCTGAATGACGGGTTACAGAACAAAACGATTTATGATGTATTGAATGATGCAGCTTCAAAGAATACAAAATTCTTGGAATATTTGACTCAGC